>Ga0302324_100002177_pt1 | contig 46181 bp, 38 predicted proteins | sample Palsa_T0_1_FD_201949 | JGI IMG/M metagenome (GOLD analysis project Ga0302324, IMG submission 201949) | Peat permafrost microbial communities from Stordalen Mire near Abisko, Sweden - Palsa_T0_1 | ecosystem: Environmental > Terrestrial > Soil > Palsa > Peat permafrost | place: Sweden: Abisko... | reverse complement strand
GCGGACGACAACTTCGCTCAAGATGACAAGCCGCACTTTACGGCTCTGCCCGAGCATCGGCCAGAGCCGCCCGCAGCACGGCGCCGCCTGTGTTACACTTTTTTATTCACAATCACTGGCGCAGGGCCTCCGATCCGCAATGCTTCTTTCCAAAGAATATGTGGGCTATTTAGCCCGCGAAGTCACCAAGAAACTGATTGCCGGCAAGTTCATTGAGACCGAAAAGGTTCCGGCGGTCACCGAGCGCGTGCATGCCGCGCTGGTGGATGAACTCTCGCTCGAAGACCGCATCAACGACGAAGTCCGCGTGATCCTCGAAGCCTATTCCGACGAGATGCAGAAGAGCGGCGCCAATTACCAGGAGATGCTCCGCAAGGTGAAAACCGAATTGGTCCGCAAGTATAAGGCGGTGCTGTGAGGCTCAGCCGCGACAAAGTGAACGTGCTGGCCCGCGCGGTCTCGGACGTCCTCAAGGCCATGGATGAAGTGGAGTTCATCGAAGACCCGAACACCATCCGCCAGGAAACCCGCAAGCTGCTCGAAGAGTTGCTGAATCAGGAAGAACGAATCGACGTGGCCGCCCGCCACAAAATCGAGAGCCAGAAACGTACTATCCTCGAAGGCTCGCAGGAGTGGGACATCCTGTACCGCAAGTATTACAACGAAGAAGTGAAAAAGCTGGGTGTGTAGCTTCCGGGGTGAGTTCTACCTAAAGTCTGATCCCTGACATCTTCCGTTTTGTCATCCTGAGCGAGGGCTCGTCTTTCGCTTTGCGAAAGACGGGTCGCAGTCGAAGGATCCCTTTCACCTTAACCAGTCCCCGGACGTTGGGGACGCCCCACGACACTTTCGCCACACGATCCATTAGGGTGGCAGGGGTCCTTCGGCTCCGCAAGCCGGTTCGCTTCGCGCACCGTCTCGCTCCGCTCAGGACGACAGTACTAGATGGATTTCTTCCGTTAGATTCATCCCTCGCAAAGAAAAAAAGGCCCCACGCAGGGCGCGCGGGGCGGATGGGGAGAGTTCTGCAGGGAAACCTAGGCTGCTTCCCTTCGCCGTTGAATCGCTATTACGTGTTTGCGATACTCGTGCGCGTTGCCGACGATCTTGCGTTGCGGCAGGCTGTTCACCCATTGAATGCGAGGAGTGGCGCGGCGTTCGCGGCGCGAACCTACCTTGCCACGTTGCTTCATGCTGGTTGGAATTTTTTCCGCCGTCTGCTGTTGCCAGCCGCTGCCGGCGGTGATGTTGAAGAGTCCGATGTAGCCGCCCTTGAGCAACTGCAGCGGATTCTGAATCTGGCTCATGTGGTCGAATTGGGTTGAGCCCGGCGCACGGAAAGTCTCGAACCATGCGGGGTAGACAAAGTCGGACACCAGAACGTTGCCAATCTGGTAGGCGAAGCTGTCGTCCTCGCACGCATCGCAGACTTCGTAGGCGTAGAGAGTTCCGGTTGTGTCCGCGTTCTGGATGAACGCGCTCAGGTTAATGTCCGGGTCGCCCAGCATTTCGAGCAATTCGTGGCTAGCCGTGACGGTCCACGAAGTGCCCGCCGTCAAATCGCTGGCGGCAAAAACTTTGCCCATGGGCAGGCCCTCGCTGGTCAGGTGATGGTAGCCCAGCGCTCCCGCTTGATCGGAATTGTCGAGAATCACCAGCCACCAGCTTCCGGCTGGAGGTTGTTGTCCCTGGGGAACCAACTTAAGTTCGGCGTCGACGCCCCACACCGGACGGAAATCGTTGGTCACTTGCTGTTGCAGGGCCGGAACCACCGGTGTGACATCGGCATCGGTCAGCACGGTGCTCTCATTGATGACCGATATTTGGATGGTTGCAATTTGAGGTTGGGGTGCTTGCGACATATCGGCTTTCTCCTTTGCAAAAGTAATTTCGGAGAACGCGCAGGGGGAAGATGCGTGACTCGTTATCGGGAAGCCTATACCCTTAGAAAACGAAGGCAAGAAAAATTCGACGCGCAAGCAATTTTCTGGTTCCAGTTTGGAACTGATGGTTCCGAATTCTGAAGTCTGGATAAATTACACTCGCCTATGTTCATTCCAGTCACAAAGCTTTTAACCGCAAAGTCCGCAAAGAAACGCCGCAAAGATCGCAAAGGAATACTCGTTGAGCTGCTTTCCTTTGCGTCCTTCGCGGCTCTTCCTTGCGATCTTTGCGGTTAAAAGCTTTGGTCTCGGGGTTGGCCTTTGCGTCAGCCGCATGTGTTTTTATGAATCAGATCGGCAAACTTACATCGATCGTCAAGCGCGCCGCCGAGGATGCCGGCTTCGAACTCTGCGGCATTGCGCCCACAAGCCACGCGCCGGAGCTCGATCATTTTCCGGAATGGATCGCCGCTGGCCGTGCCGGCGAAATGAAATATATGGAAGCTCGCGACGATTGCGGAGATCTCAAGCGCGCATCTCTGGCGCGGGTCGCGCCTTGGGCGCGAAGCGTCGTGGTCTGTGCCATCAACTACAACACCGCGCAGCCTTATTCCACAGACTTGAACAGTGGCGATCCTCCTAACGCCGGTCGAGGATGGATCTCGCGCTATGCCTGGGGCCACGAGGACTATCACGAGGCTGTCCTGCGACGCTTGCGGCGGGTTGAGGACGCTTTGCGTCGCGCCGCAGAAGCGGATGCTTCCGCCGGGAGTACCATGGAGATCGCCACACGTTCCTATGTCGATACCGGCCCCATCGTCGAACGCGTCTTCGCCAAATATGCCGGAGTCGGCTGGATCGGAAAAAATACCTGCATCATTAACCAGAAAAAAGGCTCGTGGCTTTTCCTGGGCGTGATTCTGACTTCGCTCGAACTCGAGCCCGACCTGCCCGCGCCCGACCGCTGCGGCACCTGCACGCGCTGCATCGAGGCCTGCCCCACCGACGCACTGATCGCACCCTACCAGCTCGATTCCAACCTGTGCATTTCTTATCTCACGATTGAGAAACGCGGCGAAATTCCCGAAGAGCTGCGAGCCGGCATGGGACGCCACGTGTTCGGCTGCGATATCTGCCAGGATGTCTGCCCCTGGAACCGCAAGGCTCCGGCAACGTCCGCGCCAGAGTTCGCTCCCCGGCCCGAACTTGTGAACCCTGCACTCGATTGGCTGGCGGAAATCAACGAAGAAGAATTCTGCACGACTTTTCGCGGTTCGCCGGTGCGGAGAACCAAAGGCTCGGGCCTGCGGCGCAACGCCGTGATTGCCGCCGGCAACAGCGGCGACCGCAAATTCCTGCCCCTGCTGGAAAAGCTGGGCAACGACGAGGATAAGACCGTCGCCGCAAGCGCACGCTGGGCGCGGAAACAGATACTCGATCCGGAAGAACATCCAGAAAAAAATCAGGAACAGAAATGATCAAAACATACCAGCGGCCGGCATGAAGACAGCCAGCCGCCGGGATTGTCTCTAAGCACCCGCGCCTTACTGCATCAGCGTGAAGTTCACCACCACAGTCGTCGCGATTTCGATAGGCTCATCGTTCAGCAGGGTTGGACGATAACGCCATTGGCTCACAGACTCGACCGCCGCGCGCGCCAGCTCCGGATCGATCTCGGCATTCCGCACGCGCAAGGCCCGCGGTTTGCCGTCGACTCCGATGATCGCATCCAGCGTCACCGCGCCTTGGACCCGGGCCTCCTTGGCTGCGGCGGGATACGATGGCGTGACCTTGGTAAGAATTTTTGCCGACTGAACTCCGTTATCCAGCGGCAGTGGCGGCTTGGCTCCCGGTTCCAGCGCCGGCATTGCATTCCCGTCTTCCCTGGCGGCTTCCAGCGTAATGTTCTGCGGCGATTCCCCGCTCGGCTCCAGCCCTGACGCTCGATACACCGCAAATCCCGGCTTCACGACTTTCATTTCATACTCGCCCGCCGGCAGAGACTTGAACCTGAAGTTGCCCTCGGCGTCCGACACAGTCATGACTGTCGTATTCGATTTGTGGTTGTTCATGATCACGGTCGCGTTTTTTTCCGCGTCCCCGTTGGCATCACGAACAGTTCCGCCAAAGGTGCCAGCGAGGTCTTGTGCCGGCAGCCGCAGAGCGGCCAGCGGGAGCAAGAAACACAAAGCGGCAAACATGGTGAAGAGCCCAGCTCCTCGAGATATTTGGTTGCGATTGATCGACGGATTCAGCATGGCAATAAATCTCCTTTCAAGAGTGGATGGTCGTGCGATGGCAAGCGCAGTAGCCCAGGTGCGGCTCGAGTTTTTCAGCGTCCGCGCGAGATCGAGAAGCTGAGTGGCGTATTCCGACGCTGCGACGCCGGAATTCAAGACAGCGTCGTCGCAGGCGCGTTCACTTTCGTGGCGCAAGTTTCTTGCCGCGATCCACCCCAGGGGGTGGAACCAGTAAATGCACCGCGCCAGCTCGGCGCAAATCTGGAGAAACCAGTCGTAATGGGCGATGTGCGTCAGTTCGTGGAAAAGCACCATGCGCCGCCGGCTCTCGGGCCAATCGGAGGCGCTCGCCGGAAGGATCACCACCGGCCGAAACACTCCCCAGGTGATCGGCATGGTCAGAGGGTTGTCACTCTCCAGCACCCGGACGCGGCGGGCGATCCGCAGTGACGTGGAAAACTCCACGGTGAGATGCGGCCAGTCGTCCTGTAGCAGCGGCTTCGCTTGCGCCGATGTCCGCGCCAGCCGCGCCAATCCATCCGCGAGCCTGAGCGCAAGAATGAACAAGCCGGCCACCCAGATCAGCAGGAGGATGACCGCCAGCTTGCCGAACAGCGGCGAAACCGCGCCGGCATTGACGACGATCGCGTTGACGACCATAGCAGGAAAATTCCCAGACTTCGCCTGGGTTGCCATCGCACCCGCAGGACCCCACAGGGCCGCACCCGCGAGCGCAGCCGAATGCCACGCAGGAAGCAGGGGCGCGAACACCGGGAGCGCGAGCGAACCGAGAATCCCCGCCGCCCACGCGCGGTGCCGCAGCGCGGCCGATTGCTTGCGTAGCGCGACCGCCAGCATCCACGTCACAACCAGCAGCCCCGTTACCTTCATGGAGCACGCAATCAGAAATGCCAGCGCTGATCCGGAATCGACGAGTAGCGTCATGATCCGCTTTCCTTTCCGCCTTTGGCGATCAACCGCGCCAGACGATCCATTTCCTCCGGCGAGATCCGCGAAACTTCTCCGCCGAGCAACGCCGCCACCACTTTCTCCGTAGACCCGTCAAAAAACGTTTCCACCAGATGCCGCAGCGCAGAACGGCGCGCCACATCCCGGGGCACCGCGGGAAAGTAGACATACCTCAGTCCATGTTCTTCGTGTCGGACGTGCCCTTTTTCTTCGAGCACGCGAAGCTGCGCCCGCACTGTTGAATAATGCGGCTGGTCGGGGAACGCGGCGACCACTTCTCCAACCGTCGCCCGCTCGAGTTTGTAGAGAACATCCATGATCTGGCGTTCGCGGCGTGCCAGAGGCGTAGGTTTTGTTTTCTTCATTTCACCTTGAATGCTATTTTTATAGCACTATGCGACAAAACTAGCATTTCGCGGATGCGCAGTCAAGCTGATTCTTTCTCCAGTACCGCGCGAGGCTCACTTAGGAACGTGGCGCGCGCGGGCGCGGGAAGGCGCGAAGGTAACGCCCGTCGGTGACCTAGCCGGGAGCGTCGAAGGACGCTAGATTGAGAGCGTGACCTTCCATGTCCCAGCTCACTGGCGCGTATTCGTCCTCGATGACACCGAGGATCGCCTCCACTGGTTTCGGGAGCGAATGCCGCGGATGCGCTTCGCGATGTCGGCCACGACCGCGCTCGAAATTCTGTCGACCGAACCCTTCGAGCTGGTTTTCCTCGATCACGATCTCAGCTTTATGGACGCCGGCTTTCCCGAGCGCCTGCATGGCAATGGCAAAGAAGTCGCCCGCTATCTGGCTCGCACGAACTTCGCCGGCCACGTCGTGATCCATTCCCACTCGGATCAGGCTGCGACGATGGCAAAAATTCTGCCCCAGGCAACGGTGTGCCGCTACGGCGATTTCGACGTCACAACCGCACAGTCCGCCGCTGCGCGATAACCGGAATCCCGTTCTCTCCAATTTCTGTTTCCCTGATGCTTCCAGCCTCTTGCAAGGAAGCGCGCTGTGCGGGCGCCTCCAGGATCTGCATTCTCTAAATTTCGCGCAGCGCGTCGATGGGGTCCGCGGAAGCGGCACGCATTGCGGGAAGCGCCGACGCGGCCAGCGCCATCAGCATCATGGTCACGGCTGCCGCCAGGTAGACCAACGGATCGGTAGCGCTCACGTTGAACAGGAATGAGCTGACCATCCGCGAGATCGCGAGCGAGCCGAGGACGCCAAAGCCGCAACCGATCAGCGCCATCTTCGCCCCGGAAATCAGAACCAGCCGCGCGATGCGTGTACGCTGCGCGCCCAGCGCCATGCGGATCGCGATCTCCTGCGTGCGCAGCGAGACTGAGAACGCCACCACCGCATAGATCCCGGTGATCGCAAGCAGCAGGGCGCCAGCCGCGAAAGCAGTGATGAGGTCGGTATTAAAACGGCGCGGCGCTTCCACGTTCGAGATGACGGCACTCATCGGCTGCACCTGCTGCAGCGCAAGCAGCGGATCAACTTCGGCGACGGTCGAGCGCAGGGTTTGGCTCATCTGCGCGGGAGGAAGAGCGGAACGAAGTGTGATGTACCCGCTAGTCAGGATGGGATTGTCCGAGGCGTCAGAACCAAAGAGAATAGCAGGCTGTTCCGCACTCAGATACCACTGGTCTTTGCCGGGCTCATCCGGCGAGCCGATCTTGGTATCGGCGACCACGCCCACCACCGTGGCCCAGGGCAGTCCCTTTTGTGGGTTGCCGATGTGCATCCGCTTCCCGACGGCCCGCTGACCGGGCCAGGAATGTTCGGCCATGGACTGGCCAACGATTACGACGAGGGACGAGTTGGCGCGATCGTCCGCGGTGAAGTACCGGCCATCGAGCAACGGGACGCTCATGGCGCGGAAATAGTCACCGTAAGTGATCGCGAACATGGCGAATTTTAGCTTCCAGTTGGCTGTAGGCGCACCCTCGATGGTGTATCCAGCGCCTGCGTAGAGACCGGAGGCGGGAAGGAGGCTAGTCATGCCGACGGCCACGATTCCCGGCTTGCTGGCCAGCCGGTCGACCACGGCGCGATTGAAGGCGCCGGCGGAAGTCTGAGTCTTGTACTGGTTGACCGGCAATTGATAGCTGGCAACCAGGACGTGGTCGGAACGAAAGCCGGGGTCGACGGCGCGCATCTTCTGAAAGCTGCGCAGGAACGCGCCCGAGATGGTGAGCAGCATTAGGGCAATCGCGATCTCCGAGACTACCAGGGTCGAGCGCAGCCAGGCATGGCTCGACGCGCCAGTCCCGGTTCTGACGCCCTCTTTGAGACTTTCCGTCAGGTTGGTCCGCAGCGCCGCGAAGGCCGGAGCCAGGCTGCACAGCACACCGCTGGCAAGAGCGAGAAGCAATGCGAAGGCGACGACAATTCCGTCAATCGAGATGGAGTCGACACGCGGCATCGATTCGGGCAGCAAATGCAAGGCAGTGCGGATTGCGGCAGCGGCAAACGCCAGACCCAGCACGCCACCGGCGATGCTGAGCAACAAGCCTTCGCACATAGATTCGCGGAGGATCGCGCTGGCACGCGCGCCCAGTGCCAGGCGAACGGCGTACTCGCGCCGCCGCCGAATCGCCCTCACCAATAGCAGACCCGCGACATTGACGCACGCAATCAGCAGGACGATCGAAACGGCGAAGAAAAGCGTGCGCAGCAAGGGCCGCACGTCCGCGACGGCATACTCCATCAGCGGCGCGACGTCGCCCCGAATGTGAATTGCAGACATACTCGCGGGAAAGCCGCGCATGATCTGCCGCGCGACGCGGTCCGCATCCTGCGCGGCCTGTGGGAGCGTGACGCCATCCTTGAGGCGCGCGACTAACTGGAATCCCCAGAAACCTGCACTCTTCTCAGAAAGTTCGTCGGGTGTAAGGCTCATGGGCACCCAGAGCTGCACCTGATCAAGTTGCCCGTCCTCTAGCGGAAACTCGAAGCTGCGTGGCATCACGCCGATGATCGTGTACGGCCTGCGGTCGAGGTCGATCGTGCTGCCGAGCACGCGGGCATCGCGCTGGTAGCGGTTCAGCCACAGTGCATAACCGATCACGGCGAGCGGCTGATGCGTGTCCTCTTCCTCTTGCGTAAAAACGCGGCCAAGAATAGGACGAACGCCGAGGGTGGGAAACACGCCCGCGTTGAACCGGGCGGCACGGACTTCTTCCGGGGTCGCGCCCGCTGTGGCGCTGCCGGAAAGTTCAAAGCTCGTGGCAATGTAGCCGCCCATGGAAGAAAAAGCGCTGGTGGCGTTCGGGTAGATTCCGATCTCGCGGGCTGTGACGGGAGTGCTCGGCCCGTCTCCCAAGTGATCTCCCAACAGAACGAGCCGCTCAGGATTGCTGAACGGGAGCGGGCGCAACAGAATGCCTTCCACCAACGAGAAGATGGCGGTCGTGGCTCCGATTCCCAGCGCCAGGGTGAGGACTACAGTCAGCGCAAAGCCGGGCGTTTTACTAAGCTGACGAAATGCGAAGCGGAAATCATGTGCGAGAGCGTACACAAGTCCTCCCGGAGCTGCCTGAGCAGTGAAGCCCAACGGAAGCTAACATTAGAGAACTTAGGGCCGCTTTTCAATCGGCATGATGAATGGCCCCGGAAAACTGCTTCTGCCTTTTGCCGTCGGAGCAGCTACGCAATCGAAAACCATGAAACCTTGCGACCTTTAGCCAGCTTCTTCCACAGGTTTTCCACAGCTCCCGTCTATTCCTTGACATCGCGAATGGATTCTTCTTTTGTTCGCCGCTTAACCGGATCGGTAATACCCCCAATTATTGCTGGTCTTCGGTAACTGGTTTTTCCGATTTGCAGCAACTAATCTACCGCTAAAGGGTTCTAAATAAGAAGGTTAGGATTTTCTCAGGGTAACTTGATGTCCCAACACGGCTTCCAGGGAATGCGACGGGTATGTGGTGCGCTGATCGTCCTGATCTGGGCGTGTGCCCCGCGTGCGGGCGCCTCTGCAACGCTGCTTCTGGAAGAGCCTTACGGGCATTTGGGTTTCTTCACCGCGACCGGCCATGCGGCGGTGTATCTCTCCGGAGTGTGCGCCAAATCGCCGGTCGAGTTGCGGCCGTGCGCGCCCGGCGAAACCGGAATTGTCATCAGCCGCTACGATGGAGTGGATGGCTACGATTGGGTCGCGATTCCACTCGTCCCTTACCTCTATGCTGTTGATCGGCCTGAGGATATCCCGCTTTTTGCCGACGCCAGGATGGTGCTGCAACTCCGCGACCGCTACCGCCGGCAACATCTGCGGGCAGTGGCTCCAGACGGCAAAAACGGCGGCGCGCCGGGCGGAAACTGGTATGAACTGGTCGGTTCTTCCTACGACCGGACGATTTATGGTCTCGAAATTGAAACCACGCCGGAGCAGGACGCGGCCCTGATCCGTACGCTTAACTCGTCGGCGAATCGCTCACACTTCCACCTGGCCTGGCGGAACTGCGCCGACTTCGCGAAAGACGTCCTTAACTTCTATTATCCCAGGGCTTTGCATCGCAGCGTGGTGGCCGACGTGGGCATGACGACGCCCAAGCAGATAGCGCAAACGCTCATCCGCTACACCGAGCGTCATCCTGAGCTGCAATTCTCGAGGCTGGTGATACCGCAGATTCCGGGCAGCATGCCGCGCAGCACCACCGTGCATGGCGTCGTGGAGTCTTTCTTCAAGTCGAAGAAATACATCGTGCCCAGCGCCGTGGCCAGTCCCATTTTTGCCGGATGCGTGTTCGCTGTCTTCGTCGGGACCGGGGCCCGGCACTTTGATCCCGCGCGCGATGCCCTGGTCTTTGCCGCCGACGGAGAGCGGGAGCTTCCGCTGAGCCGCGACGATCGCCAGGCTCGTGAGAAAGAACTGGAAGGCTTGCTGGCCGAGGCTGACGCGGAAGGCGCTGGAAATATCCGCAAGGAATGGGCGCGACTCGAGTCCAAAGCGCAATTGGAATTTGACGCCCAGGACAGGCCGGTGCTGCGCGTGCAGATTGGCGAGCGACTGGTGAGAGTGGGCATTTCCGCCGACAACATTTTCAGCAGCGGCGCTCCTTCGCAACTCGTTCGTGAACTTCTCGAAGCCAGACTGGAAGCGGAGTTGCGCCGCACGTCCACACCCACGGTCTCTGAACGAGACTTTGCCCGCGACTGGAAACTGCTCCAGCAGGCCAGGAATGTCGAAGGGAAAGAACTGGCCGGCAACCTGCGCTAACTCGACCTACGAAGCTCAATCCAATAGCACGGCCGAGCAAGTTCGACAACGCCAAGCTCCACCGCGTCAGGCTTAGGCTCGATGTTGAGCGATCCTATTACTGATCTGGCGGTTGCTGCGGCGGTTGCTGCTGGGGCCCGCGTTGCGGCGGGATGATGCCCGCTCCCGGAGTGGGCGGTTGTCCTGGTTGTCCCCCGCCGGCTTGTTGCTGTTGTTGAATCTGCAACTGGCGCTGCTGCATCTCCTGCAGCAGTTGCTGCGGAGTCTTGACCGCAGTGTCCCCCGGCGCCGGCTGTTGTGGTTCGGCCGCTTCCGCGGCATTCTGGTCGGCGCTGTCATCGCTGTCATCGGTCGCGTCCGCATCCGCCGCTTCGAGACCGCCCTGCGCCGCCTGCTGCGGCGAGGCCGCATTCGCCACCACGCCCGCACCGGGCGCAGTCGTGTCCGGACCGCTCTTGGCCACAAGAACCACGCGGGTGAGCGTGTTGGCGTCAGAGGGCGCGCCCAGCAACACATAGTTAAAGTGTGACCCGTTGAGCAATTCCGCCACCACGCCGGGCGCCGGACCCGGCCCCAGATTCGTCACCACCCGTTCCGTGGCATTGGCCGGGATGTCCATCTCTGCGCCGGTCAGCTTGCGCACGGCTCGCAGAATATCCGCCAGCGTCGAATTCGGAGCAACGATCGTGAGTTGACCATTTTCGTAGGTTACGTGGGGAGCCACGGCTTGCATCGAGTCTAATGCAATTTGCGGCACCGGCCCTCGCGGGCCCGAGGGCAGCGGCGGAAGTGGCGGCTTCTTGGCCGCTTTTCGATGATTCCTGGAAATGGTTGTCGAGGTAGAGGTGGAAACGGCCTTTGGCTGATCGACTGCTCCGAAGCATGCGGCGCACAGAATGCCGGCGATGAGGGCGGCAATCCACAGAGATGCAAAACTTCGTCGTGCGCGCATAACCACTCCTCCCAGCCCCGGGCTCGGTGCCCACCAACAGCCGTGGAAAAATTCTACACCGCTCCCGGCACGGGATGTGAAGAACCTGCTGTCCCGCATAATAGAACGCAACGAGTGCGCTCCCTTGCATGGGGCAGAGTGACCGGGAACGCAACTGGGGACAGCAAAGGGGGGCCGCGGTTCGCCGAATTTCTTCGCGTACTTTGCGGCCTTCCTTCGCGCACTTAGCGTTTAGAGTCTTCTGATTCGACAAGAATCAAGACCCTTTGAACGCAAAGTTCGCAAAGAAAAACCCGCAAACTACGCGAAGAAATTCAGATTGAGCGACGACCCCCGGCCGACCCTGATAGTTTATCGCCCGCACCGGCGTACAATTTGGGGATGGTGCGGCCACCGCGCGGCATTCGGCAGCGCTGCGCCAACCCTGTGAAAGGAAAAGGCATCAAGACTGCGATGACTCCTGATTCACGCCCCGTCGCTCTGCTGAGGGTGTTGCGCCTCCTGCTACCGCTACTATTCGCGAGCGCGAGTGTACTCGCGCACGCTGAAAGCTGCAAAACCGCGGATGACATGGACGCCGCCACTCGCGCCGCCATCACCTCCGCCGGACAGCGCTATTTCGAGATGGCCGCCAGCGGAGATCTGGCAGGTCTCCGCCAGAATGCGATCCCCAGCCTCGTCTCCAACTTCAGTGGAATCGAAGCGGGGGTTTCGAGTCACAAGTCCGAGATCGCGGGTTCTCATGGTACATTGCGCCCGCCGTTTCTTCTGGACGCCGAGGGTACGAGTTCCATCGCGCATGCCGAGTTTCTCTGCGGCGTGTTCAACCAGCATGGCCAAACCGCAAATAGCGCCGTTTTCAATCTCGATAATCTTCCACCCGGCAAATATGCCGTCGTGATCCTCGACGCAGCCTCGTCGAATCCTGCAACTGTATCTTTTATTCTGGAGCAGCAGGGAAATGACTGGAAGCTGGGTGGCCTCTACATCGAGGCGGCGCAGGCCGCGGGGCACGCCGCCGACTGGTTCCTCAGCCGCGCCCGCGACTATAAGGCGAAGGGCCAGTTGCACAATGCCTGGCTCTACTACCGGCAGGCGCTGATTCTGATTTCTCCTCTGTCATTCATGAAAACCGCCGCCACCGACAAGCTGATCGACGAGTTCCAACCCCTGCAGCCTGCTGATTTTCCCGCCGACGGACGAACCGTGGACCTGTCCGCGGGAGGCGTAACCTACAAGCTCACAATCGTCTTTCCCGAGGCCGTCGGCAACGATCTGGACCTGATCGTGAAATACCAGGCCGCCGACGTTTCCGATACCACGCGCACCTATCAAAGCAACGTGACCGTGATCAAGGCCCTGATCGCAAAGTTTCCGGAATTGAAAACTGCTTTTGCCGGCGTGGTGGCCCGCGCAGTGGAACCCGGCGGCCGCGATTATGGCACGCTGCTGGCCATGAAGGATGTTAAGTAGAGGAACAGCTCTTGGCTCTTAGCTCTTAGCTAAACCCATGTCATCCCGAATCGAGCCAAAGGCTCGGTGAGGGACCTTACGTCGGCATCCGTCAACAACCGCAGTCGACAGGACCGCCCCGATCCCCGCTCGCTTAGCTTTTCTCTTGGAGCAGGCAATCCTTCGGATCCTTATCATCCCTCAAGCCCAGAAACACCGGAGCCCGCAGCTTCGGCGAACCCCCGTCCGCTCCCTTGGTCCATTCTGCGTATTCAATCTCGGCCACCAGTTCGGGCTTGACCCAACTTACTTTACGCAGCGCCTCGACTTCGCCAAAGAACGGATTCTTCTTGGTCTCGATCTTTTTCAGCAATCCCCAAACTTCCCCCAGCGACTTCTGATCGAATCCGCTACCTGCCTGCCCCACGTGAATCAGCCGGCCCTTGCCGTCATAGAGGCCCAGTACGATCGAACCAAAATGCGCTCGGCTGCCTTCCGGCTCGGTGAAGCCGCCGATCACGCACTCCTGGCGGTGTTTGATCTTGATCTTCAGCCATTCGCGGGTGCGGCGCTCTTCATAAATACTCTGCCGTTTCTTCGCCAGAATGCCTTCCAGTCCTTTCTTGTGCGCCATTGCAAACAGCGCCTTTCCCTGCTCGGGATAATGATCGGAGTAACGGACGGCATCGCCCGCCACCAGCAGCGACGCCAGTTTGGCCTTGCGCTCCTCAAGCGGCACCCGCCGCCAATCGTAACCATCGAGATAGAGCAAATCGAACGCGTAGTAGAGCACCGGCACGTCGGCTTTCTCCGCGGCCCGGCGCCCGCCGGGACGAAACCCGGTGCGCTGCTGCATCAGGCTGAACGACGCGCGCCCTTCGTCATCTAGCGCCACGACTTCGCCATCAAGAATGGCTTCGCTCGCATGAACAGATTTCGGCAAATCTTTCAGCTCGGGATAACGCGCCGTCAAATCGTTCTGATTGCGCGAAACCAGCCGCACCTTGCCCGCGTGGATGAATGCGACCGCCCGGTATCCATCCCACTTGATTTCAAACAGCCAATCCGCCCCGTCAAACGGCTTATCAACGGATTCCGCCAGCATGGGATGGATAGTCAGAGGCATGGGCCGCTTCACCGGCGCGGCAGAAACTTCCTTCAACGCAGAGGGCACAGAGGCCGCAGCAGACTTTCTTGCTTTGACGTCGGAGCTCTTTGTTGAAACCGCCGGAGCCTTGCCTGATTCAGCCTTAGCTGTCTTCTGCTGCTTTCCTGTGTGTTCGTCTGTGTCCCCTGTGGTCAGCTTTTTTTGTTTTTTTTTCTGATCGAGTTTAGCCACGGCATCCGCCAACCACGCAGCTTTCAATCTTCCCCTCCCCGCCGGACGGCTCTTCCACTCCGCCGAGCCCGCATCGCCCGCAATCTCAGCGAGGCTGCGTCCACTGAGCGCGGACTCGTCGAGCGAGTCGATGTCGTATCCCTCGACCACAAACTCGTCGTGCTTCTTGATCATCAGCCATTCATTTCCCTTGCTTCCCGGACGCCGTCCGCGCATCTTGACCAGCGCGAAGTCTCCGTTCAGCTGCTTGCCGTGCAGCCGGAATTTCAAATCGCCTTTGGCCAGCATCGCGACGGCTTCGGCCTCGGTCCCGGGCACATACTTTCCCTTGACCTCGACTGGCGAAAGCGGCTGCCATGTGCCCACATCCCAAACCATCACCGTGCCCGCGCCATAGTTCCCTTCCGGAATGTTGCCCTCGAAATCGAAATACGAAACCGGATGATCCTCCACCTGCATCGCCAGCCGCTTGTCCGCCGGATCGAGCGACGGCCCCTTGGGCACCGCCCACGACTTCAACACGCCCTCCATTTCCAATCGAAAGTCGTAGTGGAGCCGCGTGGCGGCGTGCTTCTGCACCACAAACCGATGCCCCGCCTTGCTCTCCACTTTCGGAGGAGGCTCCGGCGTTTCCTCAAACCGCCGCTTCCGTTTGTATTCCTCGAGCGCCATAGGCAGCTACATTTAACCACAGAGCGGACTGCCACTTGGTTTGTGTGGGGATAGCTTGTGTGGGGACGGCTTGTGTGGGGACGGGCACTCTTGCCCGTCCAAGCCGAGCGCAGCTCGGCAGTGGTCACATCCGCCCAGATTCGCTTTAAAATGCCAGCACCATGCAACGCGAATATCCCGGGCACCCTCTAGTCGGAGTCGGCGCCATCATCATCGAGAACTCCCGCGTCGTCCTCGTAAAGCGCTCGCACCCGCCGCTGCAGGGCCAGTGGTCGATCCCCGGCGGAGTACTCGAAGTCGGCGAACACGTCCGCGATGCCGCTATCCGCGAAGCCCGCGAAGAAACCGGACTCACTGTCGAGCCCGGCGAACTGCTGGGCGTCTTCGACCGCGTCCTGCGCGATGGGAACGGCCGCGTGCAATACCACTATGTGCTGGTGGATTTTCTCTGCCGCCGCGTCAGAGGCGAGTTAACCGCAGCCGGCGACGCCTCCGACGCCCGCTGGTTTACCCGCGAAGAACTCTCCGCGCTAAACTTGGCAGAAGATACTTTGGAAGTGGTGCATAAGGGCTTCGCCCGAGCCGTGCCGCGTTGAGTCGAAACAATCGAAATACGATTCCCTGCTGCGATCTGGCCACAATCCCGAAAACAATGTCAGGGGTGATGCAAGGCTTCGGGCTTCAACCCCGCTGGCTCTCCCCTTTATGATCCTTGGCCGGTTGCCCCTCACCCGTGTGTTGATCGTCGCTTTCTTCCCACTCCGCCTTACACGAGTGGCAACACCAGGCGCGCCGCGTCCAAGGAATCGGCACGCCGAAACATGCGCTGACGTAGGCGACCGGCTCATCTAATTCCTGAAAACTTACATCGAGGGAGTGGCACCTCGGACAACGCGGTTGCTGATATTCCCCCACTCCCGCAACATCGAACCCTTCGGGAATCGGCTGGTCGAGAATCCCGTTCGCAGCCTCAGCGTCTTCCTGATCCACCTGCAGCTTGATCCCGCCCATCAGGTTCGACCAGAACCAGTCCAGGCGAATCACGTTGTCATCCGCGAGCAAAGCTTCGATGCCTGCCGACTCAAGACTCCCTTTCGCCAGCAGGGCTTCCGGCAGATCACGGAACTTCCGGATTGTCACCAACTCTCGAAGGTCGCCCTCACCATCGAACGCCGCTTCGGTTCGCGGAGGCATGGGCGGAGGCGGATCGCCCGACAAATCTTTCCTGGCGACGACACTCTTGACAACAGGCACGGTCTCGACCAATGCGGCGCTCAAGCCTCTCCGCGCAAGCTCGGCTCGCAGGGCCTCGCGGGCAAGATCGGTCAGTTCGTACGCCTGACTCGCAACTTTTTCCAGCTCGCCGTCCATTTGCCCGGCGTAAAAGTCAATGAGCCGGCGACGCTCGTGTTCGGGATCAATCCTCGCCATAGCCGAGCATCATACGTCCGCCATCCGAAGCGAGCTAGCGATTTCGCACGATTCTTGCTGCCAGGGCGAACCGGGCGCTGGGCGCGTCGTCTCAACCCGAACAGGCGGCGCAAGAGGAAATTGGTCTCCGTGGAATTGCCCGTTGTATGATGGATTTGGATTTATCGCCAGAAGGCTGCAGAGCATTCTTTCAAGGAGCTAGGAATATGTGGAGAGTTCTCGCTCTCTTTATGCTCGCGCTGACGGCCTCGGCCCAGCAAACGCATCCTATCCTCGCGCTCGGTTCGCCCGCGCCAAACTTCGAACTTCCCGGCGTCGATGGCACCATCCACAAGCTCTCGGATTACTCTTCCAGTCCCGTCCTGGTCGTTGTGTTCACCTGCAATCATTGTCCCATCGCGCAAATGTATGAGACCCGCATCGCGCAGCTTGCAGAGGATTACAAAGATCGCGGCGTCGCGGTGGTTGCTATTCAGCCGAACGATCCGACAGCGATCAGGATCGACGAACTGGATTCCTCCGACATCAGCGACAGCCTCGACGAGATGAAGATCCGCGCCCAGTACAAGCATCTGACCTATCCGTATCTTTACGATGGCGAGACGCAATCGGTGACCGACGCCTACGGTCCGCAGGCCACGCCCCATGTTTTTGTTTTCGATCAGGAGCGCCATCTCCGTTACGAAGGCCGTATGGACAACAGCTATCGCATCGAGATGGTCAAGACAAATGAAGCGCGCGATGCCATTGATGCCCTGCTGGCGCACCGCGAAGTAGCCGTGAAGCACACCGGAGTCTTCGGTTGCTCGACCAAGTGGAAAGAGAAGCAGGCCTCGCGTCTGGATGCGCTTCGCAAAATCGAGTCGCAACCCGTGCAACTGGAGATGGTTTCAGCTGTCGACCTGAAAACGTTGCACGCGAATCCCACCCACAAAATGTTGCTCGTAAGTTTTTGGGCGACATGGTGCGGCTCCTGTATCCACGAGTTTCCCGATTTCGAGGACACGTTCCGCATGTATAGCGATCGCGATCTGGAGTTAGTGACAATAGCCGCCAACATGCCCGACGAAAAAAACTCAGTAAGGCGGGTGCTCGAGAAGATGCATGCCACCAGCCGGAATCTGCTGTTCGCTTCCGACGATACCGCCGCGTTGCAGGCCGCCTTCGACCCCACCTGGGAGTCAGCGGTGCCTTACACGGTCCTGATTGCTCCCGATGGGAAAGTCCTTTATCAGAAACAAGGCTCCGTGGACATGCTGGAATTGCGCAGAACCATTCTGGCAAACTTGCCGTCAGACTACGCGGGCTTTAACAAATATTGGTCGGGCAGTAAGTAAAAGGCACAGTCGAAGATTCTCGTCCGGTTTCCTTTGCGACCTTTGCGGCTGTTCTTTGCGTTCTTTGCGGTTAAAGGCTTTAGAGCCTCGCTCGAAAAAAAAACAGCCCGCAAGTTGTGAAACCTGCGGGCCGTCCGGCGGACTGTTTGGGATTGACCAAGAGGTGGTCACTCTACGTGGCCTCTCACGGCAACTCCGGGGTGTACCCGATCGACGCCGCTGACCGACCTGAGTCAAGCAGACGCCAATCCTCATTCACCGGTTAGTGTGCGGGCTGTAGCTTCGGCGCGTCGCGTATTCGCGGCTGCGTCCCAAGCCCCGCTTAGAGCAACCAGCCCTAAGTCTCAGCCACCTCACCTGGTCTTAGACTCCCACAACAACTGCCACTACATTCAGAACTTGTCATTCGACCACCTCCTTTCCGGTGTAATCGCACAATAACGCTCCAGAGTTTTGTTTGTCAATGACAACTGGAGCCCCCGTGCGAGATACGAAACCCGATAACGTGTAAAGGCGATTTTTCAACAGCTATCCCCTGGGTTCCCCGGTCTCGGCTGAGTCGGCCCGAAGAGCGCGTTCCTGGGAGTTGGCCCTTGGCAATCAATCGTCGAGGCGGAGCACACGGTCGGAATCCGATTGCGGCTCAAGCAGGGTTGTAGAGTTGCCGATGATTCCTGTGGAGGGCTGTTTCATGAGAGGGAAGGTTCTGGTTTTGGCGATTGTGGGCATGGCCTGGTTGTGGGGATGGAGCCAGATCGATGACGACCAGGCCAGAATCCTGAACCTGGAAAATGCGTGGAATCGATCGGTGCAAACCAAAGACACGGCGGGGCTCGACATGCTGCTGGCGCCGGAACTGGTGTACGTCGGGATTGAGGGCAAGCTGATGAGTAAGGCCGAGTATATGGCCAGCGTGCAATCGCCGTTGGAGCATCCCGCACGAGTGGTGAGCGAATCCATGAAAGTGCACGTCTTCGGTGCAGCTGCCATCGTCGACGGCGTGTATCGGGAAAATGGCATCAAAAAGGGGAAACCGTATACGCTGCGGGCACGCTTTATCGACATGTGGGTGCGCCGCCGGGATAGTTGGGTGTGTGTAGCCAGCGACGGGACGGTGATGGGTCCTTGAGTGGCAGCGTCACTCTGCCGCCGTTGTCGAGCGTTCCGGCGATGCGATGCCGGATGATTCCGCTTCATCTCGGTCAATCTCGCCAGATGCATTCTCCGCGGGATAGTTGAAGAAGAGCTGATTGCCGTCGGGATCATCGACCTCCAGAAGTCGGTAGCCCCACGAACCCTCCTTGACCGGCACGCCCTTGGCCTCGAGTTCCTTGCGCAGCGCGTCCACTGCGGCAGCCGCGGCCTCGCGCGACGCCGGTTCGACGTTCAGGGACTCGACGTTCAGGGAAATGAAGATCAACCCTTTGCCAATCTTTTCCGGCCACGTGTCGGCCAGGATAAGCGCGCAGCCCTGCCGGTCGACCTGCGCGACGTGCGCTCTTCCGTTCTCGTCGTAGCGCCAGGGGCTCGTGAAGCCCAGCCGGTTCACGTAAAAGCGGAGCGAGGCCTCAACATCGGTCACATGCAGGACGGGGCGCGCGAACCAGTCGGTCATAAATATGTATCCCCAGTATGTATCCTCGAATCTAACAGCGGGAAATCTACTTCCAATTCTGGCATTCCTCAAGGCCGAAGCCCAAAACGGCCACACCAAATTACTGCTACCATCTCGATGGGAAACTACCTGATTCGTGGACACGAACGAAATACTGCCCGCACCACTGCCGGAAAAGCCCGTGCGCAGGAGCCCGTCGAAAGTCCTTGGCCGGGTCTTCAAAGCATTTCAGTATCGCGATTTCCGCCTGATGTGGATTGGCGCCTGCACCTCCAGCATCGGCACCTGGATGCAAATCGTGGCCCAGGGATGGCTCATCTACCGCCTTAGCCACTCCGCATTCCTGCTGGCGCTCGATCAATTTCTCGGCGGCATCCCCATCTTCTTATTCTCTCTGATCGGCGGCGTGGTCGCCGATCGCCTGGAGCGCAGAAAAATTCTGCTCGGTTCGCAATATGTCCAGATGACGACGGCCGCCATTCTCACCATTCTGGTCGCGACGGGTCACGTACACGTCTGGCACATTCTTTGCCTTTCATTCGTTTCCGGATTCGCGCAGGCGTTCGGTGGTCCCGCCTACCAGGCGCTGATTCCCACGCTGGTCGATAAGGACGATATGCCCAACGCCATCGCCCTGAATTCCATCCAGTTCAACGTGGCAATCATGGTGGGTCCGGCGCTGGCCGGGCAGGCCTTAGGCAAGCTCGGCGAAAAATGGTGCTTCGGCCTGAACGCGGTTTCCTTTCTCGCGCCGATCATTTCGCTGACGCTCATCACCACCCGCTTCCTGCCGGTAAAAACCGCGGAGTCCATGTTCACCAGCCTGAAGCAAGGTATCCGGTTCGCCCGCCGGCAAGGTTCCATGGAAGCCCTGATTATTCTGGCTTTCTGCATGACTGCGCTAAGCATGCCCATGCGCACCTACATTCCCGTCTTCGTGAAAGACATTTTCCATCGCGGCCCGGAAACCTACGGCAACCTCCTCGCTCTCATGGGACTCGGTTCCATCTGCGGTTCGCTGACCATCGCCAGCGCGGGCAATTTCAAGAGAAAAGGACTGGTCGCTCTCGGCGCGCTCGCCTGCCTGGGCGCAGGGATTTCCGGCTTCGCGCTTTCCAAATCTCTGCCCCTCAGCGAGTCCCTTCTGGTTCTGGTCGGCGCGTCGATGATGGCAGTCTTCGCCACGGTGAATTCGCTGGTGCAGCTGATCACCACCAACGAAATGCGCGGCCGCGTCATGAGCGTCTACAACTTCGCCTTCCGCGGCGGCATGCCCATGGGCAATCTGCTCTCCGGATGGCTCGTCCCCTTGTTCACCGCTCCGGTCGTGCTCAGCGTGAACGGAGTCCTGCTGATCCTGGTCGCCCTCTACTTCGCGCTCGTACAACGAAGAATGGCCGCCCTTTGACCCGCACCGCGAGAACCGTTGACGTCCAAAATCGCCCTCGCGCGCATCTACTTCTCAGAACTCCGATCCACGCTGTGATCCCCTGTGTCCTCTGTGCTAAAGGCTTTAAGACGGCACCGAAAATGCCGCCCCCCGCAGCGTCCGCGCTCCCCTTTAGGTATATTTGATCTAGGGCGCCTGAGCGTCCGGTTTCACTGCATCCTAGATAATTGGTTTCGTGCATCGTAGATTTCGAGCATCCCGGATTTCGTGCATCCTAAGATTCTAGATAAAGATAAAACGGAGAACGCCCGACAATGACCCGTTTCGCAGCCGCAGCTCTGGCTCTGATGATTTTTTTCGCTTCTTCCGCGTTCGCGCAAAACTCAAACCCAAAAATCCAGGTTTTCGGCGGCTATTCCCTGGTGCATGCTGACACTGGCGGATTAACCAGTTCCGCCCTCAATACGGATCTGGACCAGCCCACCAACATCTTCAGCGTGGCCCACAACTTCAGCGGATGGAATTCCGAAGTGCAATACAACTGGAAGCCCCGGCTGGGCTTTGTCGCCGACTTCGCCGGCCACTACGGCAATCCTTTTTCCAGCTCGAACCAGGCACTCGTCCAGCTCCCCGACGCCAACGAGTACTCCCTCATGGGTGGCGCGGTGTACACCTTCAAAGCCATATCGAAATTCACGCCCTTCGCCCACGCCCTGGTCGGCGGTGAGCGCTACCACCTGGACGCAGGCTCCATCCCTGGACTCTTCGGCTCCTCCCAATACGTCACCGACTGGGCCCTCGCCGGAGCCGTCGGCGCTGGCGTCGACTACAAGGTCTACCCCCGCTTCTCCGTCCGCCTGGCCCAGTTCGACTACTACTACACCGGCCACGACCTGAACGCCATCTACGACCACGCCTTCGGCCCCAACGTGCTCCCCAGCTTAAGCAGCCACGAAAACAACCTCCGCTTCTCCGCCGGAATTGTGGTCAAGTTCTGAGGTGGGGGTGCGGCAAAGCGCAGATGCTGTACTAACGCGTGTTGGGACACGGGCTGGTTGCTGTCTGAAAAAGTGGGTTGAGGTTTAGATCGAAACGTTTCACGCGATCGGGCCCGGCCCGCTCAATCTGGCTCGCACGAGTAACAATACGGCGGTCAACCAGAGCACCGCCGCCATAGTCAGTCCCGCGGACAACAACCGGGTGCCGGGGTCGCGGATCAGCGAGCACCCGAGGATACCAAGGACCGAGAGCACTCCCGTCCAATAGTAAAGCGGCACTTCGAATACGCGCGCCAAGGGAATAAAATGCAGGCCGACGATAATGGCGACCTCAATCGGAATCCAAACGCTTAGGCCAAGGCGCGCCAGCAGCATCGCGCCTAGCCATATCATCCCGCCTTCGGCTCCAAATATGATTCCAAAGACTATGCCCGCGCGCTTTCCCTTGGCCGTTGCGACCGGATCATGGATGCTCGGGATGTTTCTTAAAGCCGTAATCCGCACGATGCACAGAACGACCAATACAATGGTTGCCACCGACGCGGCCGGAATTGACCACACAGGGTGCGCGGGCCAGAGGGCAAGCGCCATGATGCACCACGCAGAGCCGAAAAGCGTGAGGATGGCCGCCCCCGCAATGCTGCCGCGGACGTGCGCTACAGTCGACATGCCTTCACGATAGCGATTGGTCGGGATACACGCAACGGGCTAAAGCTTTCCATCAACGCCGATTTCAGACACTACCCACCGTACTTTTTCACATCCCCGTAACATTCCCCGCGTATAGTCCCTCCTTTCGCGGCAGTTTTTACTCTACGAAGCTCAACGAGGAACTCATGGCCACCGCCACCGTACTCGACGTAAAACCCCAGTCCGCACTCGACGCCAAATTCTCCCGCTCTCCCGGCAAACTCGGCATGATCATTTTCGGCCTCGTCCTGATCGTGGGCGTGCTCTACTCCGGAACCAGCCTGCTCCGTGATCTGTCGAACGTTCACGCCGAATCGATTCTGCCTTATGTGCTGCTCGGCATCGCGCTGCTGGTGGCCCTCGGCTTCGAGTTCGTCAACGGATTCCACGACACCGCCAACGCCGTGGCCACGGTCATCTACACGCATTCGCTCGAGCCGCACATCGCGGTGGTGTGGTCCGGCTTCTGGAATTTCCTGGGAGTGCTCGTCTCCAGCGGCCTGGTCGCTTTCGCCATCATCTCTCTGCTTCCCGTGGAACTGATCCTGCAAGTCGGCAGCAAGGCCGGATTCGCCATGGTCTTCGCCCTGCTGGTCGCCGCCATCATCTGGAACCTCGGCACCTGGTGGTTCGGTTTGCCCGCCTCGAGTTCGCACACGCTGATCGGCTCCGTCATCGGAGTCGGCATCGCCAACCAGCTCATCAACGGCCGCTCCGGCACCAGCGGCGTGGACTGGGGCCAGGCCACAAACATCGGCTATTCCCTGCTGCTCTCACCGATCGTCGGCTTCGCCGGCGCCGCGCTCTTGCTGCTGCTCGCCAAAGCACTGATCAAAGACGAAAAACTCTACCGCGCTCCCGAAGGCACCGAGCCGCCGCCGCTCTACATTCGCGCCCTCCTCATCCTCACCTGCACCGGAGTCAGTTTCTTCCACGGCTCCAATGACGGACAAAAAGGTATGGGCCTGATCATGCTGATTCTCATCGGCACCGTCCCCACCGCTTACGCCCTCAACCACGCCGTCACTTTCCAGCAGTCGCAGGATTTCATCGCCGTCAGCCAGCAGGCCGCTGATACCGTCAGCCACTACGTCAGCCCCGATGCCGTCATCGGCGACGCACGCGACGACCTCACCGACTACATTCGCACCAAACAATTCACCCCCAACACCATGCTGGCCCTGCGCAACCTGATCAACGACATTGGCAACGAAACCAGCCTCTACAAGGAATTGAAAAACGTTCCCAACGACCGCGTGCGCAACTTCCGCAACGATATGTATCTGGTAAGCGAAGCCCTGCGCCTGATGAAGAAGAGCGGCAAGCCCGCGATTTCCGATGCCGACAATGCCGTGCTCGCCAACTACAAAAAGCACGTCGACTTTTCCACCCGCTTTATTCCCCTGTGGGTAAAAGTCGCCGTCGCGATGGCGCTGGGACTGGGCACCATGGTGGGATGGAAGCGCATCGTAATCACCGTCGGCGAAAAAATCGGCAAGAGCCACTTGACCTACGCCCAGGGCGCAGTCGCCGAAATCACCGCGATGGCAACGATCGGCGCCGCCGACGGCTTTGGCCTCCCCGTAAGCACCACGCACGTTCTTTCGTCGGGCATCGCCGGGACCATGGCCGCCAACCACTCCGGCATCCAGTGGTCCACAGTCCGCAACCTGGCCCTGGCCTGGGTCCTGACCCTGCCAGTAGCCATGATGCTGTCAGGATCGCTATTCTGGCTTTTCCGGAGAGTGTTCTAGGGACGCACTCTAAATGAGTCGCAGAACTCCCTCGGCTTTGTCATTCAGAGCGAAGCGAAGAATCCCTCGCGGTGCCCGCGCTGCCGGCGAGCCTAGAGGGGCTTCCACCATATGCTTTAGTTGTCTTCGTGCGTGGCCGAGCGTCTTTACGGCAGCCCGAACGCGTATACCGCGCTGCCCGCCGCGATGGCAACATACTCTTTTCCGTCGACCGCGAAGGCCATCGGCGCAGCGTAGACCGCACCGCCCATCTGGAAATGCCACAGCGGCTTCCCTGCCGCCGCGTCCATCGCGATGAAGTTTCCCTCCGCGTCGCCGGTGAAGACAAGTCCTCCTGCAGTCGACAGCACCCCCGACCACGTCGGCGACGTGTGCTCAAACTTCCACTTAACCTGTCCCGTCGCCGGGTCGATGGCCTTCAGGAATCCGCGATAAGGCCTGGCCTCCTCCGAAGGAAAATAGGCGCTGCCGTAATACGCGTGCCCGGCCTCGTAAGGTTGCGGAGCGGTACTGAAGATGTCGCACTGGTCGCGGGCCGTCACATAGAACAGCCCGGTCTGCGGATCGTACGTCGGGGCCATGAAGTTGGTTGTGCCCAGCGCGCCCGGACACACCGTGTGCCCCTCCAGCGTCGGCGAAGCATTCTGGTTCGCCACCGGACGCCCCTCGGCGTCCTTCTCATCACTCCACGTAGTCTTACCGTAGGCGTTCGCCGATATCAGCTTTCCGTTTGTGCGATCAATCACATAAAAGAATCCGTTGCGGTTCGCTTGCGCGATCAGATGCTTGCTCCCGGCATCGACTATCACCGGCACCTGAGTTGCGTCCCAATCATGCTCGTCGTGCTTGGTGAATTGGAAATACCAGTTCAGCTTGCCGGTGCCGGCATTCAAGGCCAGCAGCGTGTTGCTGTAAAGATTGTCGCCCGCCCGTCCCTCGCCGCGATTGGAGGGTGCAGGATTTCCCGTCGGCCAGAAAATCTGGTTGGTCGTCGCATCGTAAGTCCCTGTGTTCCACGCCGGCGCGCCGCCAACTTTCCACGAATCGCCTTCCCATGTATCATGCCCCGGCTCGCCCGGCCCCGGCACGGTGTAGAAGCGCCACCGCCGTTTGCCGGTCGCAGCGTCGTAGGCGTCGATGAATCCGCGCACTCCATACTCGCCGCCGGATACACCAATCACCACGAGGTCCTTCACCGCGAGCGGAGCGACGGTGAAGCTGTGTCCGGATCGATAGTCGGCCGCAACCACGTCCCACACGACGTTTCCAGTCTTGGCGTCGAGCGCGATCACATGCGCATCAAGCGTCCCAAGAAAAACTTTGTCGCCAAGAATGGCAAGCCCGCGATTCACCCGCCCGCAGCACGGACGAATATCTCCAGGCAGCGGATGCTGAAACATCCAGATGGGGCGCCCAGTTCGCGCGTCAAGGGCAAAGGCGCGGTTGTCTTGCGCCGTGGCGTAGAGAATGCCGTCCACCACCAGCGGACTTGTTTCCAGCTTGCCAGTAGCGCCGGTCTGGTACACCCACTTCGCGGTCAGAGTGCGAACGTTGGCAGTGTTGACCTGGTCCAGCGCGCTAAAGCGCCGGCCCAGGTAGTCGCCGGAGTAAGTCATCCAGTTCTGTGGCTCCTTCGCGGAGTTGAGCAACCGGTCGAACGTAACCTGCGCATGAGTGCCGTCCGCAAACGCTACGCACCCGAACAGGATTGCGAGCCCTCCCGTCAAAAGGGAAACACTCCGCGCTCTCTGCGGCCGTTCTCCGCGATCTCTGCGATTAAGCCTGTTCATTTCGCACCCACGCTGATCAGGTAGGCCACAATGTCCTCAAGGTCCTTGTCGCTCAAAATGTCCGCATTGTATTTCGGCATGGTCGACTCACGGCTCTTCTGAAACGAGCGCAGCTTGTCTTTCTCCAGCAGATAAATCTGCTCGTTCCTATCCATGATCTGCACGCTGAAGCTGTCTTCATTGAGCGTCACGCCCTTGATTTCCTTTCCGTCAGCGGTGACTACTTTGACGCTCTCATACTCCTGCGGAAACTCTTTCGTGGCTTCGCTCAGCCCCCACGCAAGGCGCCGGCTGGGATTGCGCACCGAATCAATGATCGCCTCACGCGTGCGCGATCCGCCCACGGATGTGAGTTCGGGCCCAAGCCGTCCGCCCCTGCCTGCGACCATGTGGCACAGCGAGCAGTTACCGTCACCGTAAAACAATTCTTTGCCGTGCGCCGCATTGCCCACCGCCTGGGACGCCGGCTTCACTTCCTGGCTGCGAATGTAGGCGATGATCTGCCAGATCTCTTCGTCGGTCATGCCGACGCCCTGGCCGTTGGTGCCATTCGCCGGCATCGCCGTGCCGGCGATGCCGTTGCTGATCACCTGAAACATTTCGGCGTCAGAGTGCGTGTGCTTTTTCTGCGCACGCGTCAGATCGGGACCGCGGCCTCCGCCCCGCGCGCCCAACCCGTGGCACAGCGCGCAGTTGATGCGGAACTGATACTCGCCCGCCTTCGCAGCCTTGGGATCGCCTGCCAGTGGATTCTGCTCGTCAGCGGCCGCGCGAACCGCGGCGACCGCCGCAATCAGCACGAGCCCTAAAGCGAACGCGATTCTGGCAAGCGGCCGACCGCGTCGCGTCGACAGCCCTACGCATTCTTTCGTTCGATGATTCGCCGAAGACATTGCGCCAACCCTACAGTGGAATTTGCCGCATTCTACGCTAAGCGATCGTTTGCGTCCCTTTGGAAATCTCGACGGCACGATCCAGAGGGCGCCCAGCATAAATCTTGCACCCGCCGGACATGTCCGGCGGATATCTGCCCTATGTACTTCCGGATCTCTAGACTGAAATCGTCTTCCTGATTTTGCCCGCGAAAGAGCAGTCAGCCTTTCCAGCGAAAGGCTCCGGGTTGGGGCAGGCCCACGTGGGCGAGCACGCGGCAGGCAAACTCGCGGGCCATGGCGTCGAGCGAGGCGGGCAAGTTGTAGAACGCTGGAATCAGCGGGAAGACCGTGGCGCCCGCGTCGGCGGCCCGGTACATGTTGCGGATGTGGATTTTGTTGAGCGGCGTCTCGCGCACGCACAGCACCAGCGGACGCTTCTCTTTGAGGCAGACGTCGGCGGCGCGTTCGATCAGGTGCGAGGCGACGCCGTTGGCGATGCGGGCCAAAGTGCCCACGCTGCACGGCATCACGATCATCGCATCGGCGGGATAAGAACCGCTGGCCACGTTGGCTCCGATATCGGCGTTGGCCTGAACCTGAATCTTACTGGAGGAACGGCCGCCGGGGAATCCGAGAATTTGGCCCACGAGATTGGAGCGGCCCTTCAGTCCCAACTCCTCGGCGAGAACGCGCAGACCGCTGTCAGAGGCAATGAGGTTTACGGTTCGCACGCGCTGGTCGCGTGCCACGGCAAGCAAAAAGTGCCGGAGGAAAATGGCTCCGCTGGCGCCGGTGGTCGCGATGGTCAGGTTCTGCGGCGGCTGATTGGACAATGCGGCTCCATCGTGACGACGTGAAGGTCGCGCTAAAGCATAGGGACGCCGCGGCGCAGAAGTCAAGAACAGAGGAGAGGGTTAGCTAGAAGCTAAAAGCTGGAAGCTAAGAGCTAGGAGCTAGGAGCTGATTTTATGGCATCCGCCACCAACTTGCGATCGCGGCGCAGCGCGGGGCAGCGGCACGCACTGGCGGGTGTGGAACGCGAAATCCGCGCGCAGGACACAAACAACCGGCGCAAATACCTTCGTGAATACGGCGATGCCTTCCGCACCTACGATTCGCTACTCGACTCGCCGCAGATTCAAAATGCGATGCAGTCTGCCGACGTAGTGTTGATCGGCGATTACCACGCCCTGCCTGCGGCGCAGCGCTATGCGGCGTCGGTGGTAGAGCAGCGCGCGCTGGCCGGCGGACGCCCGGTGGTGCTGGGCGTGGAAACCATCTTCGCGCGCGACCAGCACATCCTCGACGAATGGTGGCGTCGCGAAATTGACGAGAGCGAACTTCGCCAGCGCATCCGCTTCGATCTCGATTGGGGCTATGACTGGACGCCGTTTTACGAACTGCTGGCCACCGCCCGCGATCACGCCGAAGGCATCTATGGCCTCGACTGCATGCCCCGCGAAGACCTGCGCAAGATTGGCGCGCGCGACCGCCACGCTGCCGCCAAGATCGCCGAGATTCGCCAGCATCATCCGAGCGCCGCGATTTTTGTTTTGTTCGGGGAATCGCATCTCGCTCCCGGGCATTTGCCGCGCGTGCTGCACGAAGAAATGCCCGACACCAGAGTTCTGACGGTGCTGCAAAATGTGGACGCTCTCTATTGGCGTGCGGCTGGCGAACGCGCCGACAAGGTGGAAGCGGTGCGCGTCCGACAAGACGTGCTCTGCGTTTTCAACGCCACGCCGCTGGAGAAATACGAGAGCTACCGCCTGCTGCTCGACCAGTGGAGCCGCTGCGAAGGCAGCCCTGATTTCGCGCCCACTCTCTACAACCTGATCGACAGCCTGGTGCGGTTTCTCGAGATCGACCGTTACTCCTCGCACAACGGCACCCAACCAAAATTTCTGGTCGATATGATGCCGGAAGTTTACGGCGGCTCGTCCGACGCGATGCTGCGACGCCTGCTCTCGCGGAAAGGCGTGAGCGAGCCCGAGATGGAGGCGATGCTGGCGCAGGTGGAGCGACGCGGCAGCACGTACCTGCCGCAGGTGAATGCGTTTTACGTCCGCGAATTTCAGATGATGCACGCCGCCGAAGACGCCGCGCGCTTTCTTCATCAGGCCTGCCAGGGCTTGCCGCGCCGCTGGAACGCAGGCGGTGCAGATCAGAATCATGATGCGGAAAGCGGCGCGCCAGTTGCGAATCTCGACCTCTTCTACGCGCGAGTGATCGAGCACACTGTGGCTTACTTTGGATCGAGGGTACTGTGTCCTTCGCGGCCGGCGCCGGACCGCGAAGATTCTGGTCTGCTATCCCGCGCCGCATGCGAAAAAGCGGCGCTGTCCGCGGTTCGCGGAGATGTCGAGAAATTTCAGGCCTCCGCTCAGGCATGGGGCTACCTCATCGGAGGCCAAATCTACGATGCCTACCTTGCCGGTAAAGTGAAGCCCAGCGGCCTGCGCCAGTTGTTCCTGGCGCATCTCGAGGAACCCGGCCTGGCCCGCAAAGTCTGTGCAACCACGATTGCAAAAGCTCGCGGGCTTTCCCGCACCGGCCGCGACTAAGACCTTCACATGCTCTAAGATCGCTCGAAGATGCTACTCTGGACTTCGTCCGGCTGAATGCTGAGTAGCCGGCTGCTGAGTGCTTTTTTGAACGCCGAATCCATCCGCAAACTGTTCGAGCAGGTTCGCCGCGGAAAGCTTACGCCCGACGACGCGGTGCAGCGCCTGCGCCACCTGCCCTTCGAAGATCTCGGCTTCGCAAAAGTTGACCACCACCGCGCGCTGCGCGCCGGCATGCCGGAAGTGATTCTCGGCGAGCGAAAGACCCCAGCGAACCTGGCGCAGATTTTTGCGCGGCTTGCGAAGCAGGGCGGCAACATTCTCGCGACGCGTGCCGATGAAAAGCAGTTTGCTGCCGTGAAGAAAAAAGTTCGCGGGGCCGAGTATCGTAAGCTGGCGCGGGCGATTGTGTTGCAGCGCGATGCGAAGACGTACGGCAAAGGGACCATCGCTGTTGTCTCGGCGGGAACCAGCGACATTCCGGTCGCTGAGGAGGCCGTCGTCACCGCCGAAGTGATGGGAAACGAAGTCGAACATTTCTACGATGTGGGCGTCGCCGGCATTCACCGCCTGCTGGCGAATCGCGAGGCGCTGATGAAAGCCCGCGTGGTGATCGTCTGCGCCGGAATGGAAGGGGCGCTGCCCAGCGTGGTGGGGGGGCTGGTAGGCGTTCCCGTCATTGCCGTGCCTACCAGCGTGGGTTACGGCGCATCCTTCAAAGGGATGACCGCGCTGCTCGGCATGCTGAATTCCTGCGCGTCCAATGTGAGCGTGGTGAATATCGACAACGGCTTCGGTGCGGGATATGTGGCCTCGCTGATTAACCGGCTGCCGTGAGTTAACAAGTTTGAATCTGACCGAGCTGCGAACTAAATGATGTGGAGGAATTCATGAGCATCACACTCTCTCCAGAAATCAAACAACTTGTCGACTGCGCGAATTTTGCGCATCTTGCCACGTTGATGCCGGACGGCTCGCCGCAGTCCGTACCTATTTGGATCGGGCGGGAGGGCGAGCATCTCGTGATCTGCACCGGCGAAGGTTCGCTGAAAGCGAAGAATACGCGGCGCGATCCGCGGGTCGCTTTGTCGATAGTGAGTTTCCAGAATCCTTACGAGGAAGCGCAGATTCGCGGACACGTCATCGAGCGCCGCCCGGATCAGGAGTTTAGAATGCTGGACTCGATTTCGCACAAGTACACGGGCAAGCCGTTTCCAATGCGGAGTCCCGAAGGGCGTGTGGCGTTGATCATCGAGGTCGAGAAAGCGCGCTACGCCAAGCTGCCGTTCCAGCACACTCCGCCGAAATAAAAGGCGCGGCTTGCACCGCGCCTTTCACCCGGCGCTACAACAACCTTGCACGACCCCCGCTACATCAGGTTACATTCCTGACGATCCCGAGTCCCCCTCTACAACCAGCTTGTTCTCTACGCTGAAAGCGCCGGGGAGTTGGTTGGCTCGAATGCCGGCGACTTCCTTGTCCATCTTGGTTTCAACGGAGCCGTAGAGCGTGACGTGCCCGTTATCGACAATGATGCGAATCGGACGCGCCGGATCCATCGCGTATTTGCTCAGCACAGGGTCGCGATAGAGCACGCGCTCGGCGCGAATGCGCAAGCCGTCGTCGAAGTTTGAAACCGGCGCGATCGAGATGTTGTCGACCACGTCCTTCACTCCAGGCATATTTGCGGCGTCGGCTAGGGCTTCGTCGCGGCCAATACCGGTACGATCCTGACCCTCGATCACCACCACGCCGTCCTTCACGGCCAGCGCGAAATAATCGAATGTGCTGTCATAGCCGGAGCGCACGTAGCGCATTTTCTCCGACAGTTTCTTGTCGAGTTGCTCGTCGGGCACATTCGGGCCGGCGACCGTGACGAGATCGCGCACACCTTGCACTTTCGCAGTTTTGCGAGCGAGCTTCGCCGCGTCCAGTTTGCGCTGGTAGAGATCGACCGAACCGGTGAGAGTCACGATGCCGTCTTCCACGCTCGACTTGACGTCGCGGAACTGGCTTTTTGCTGCCAGCTTTTGCGCAACAGAAGTTTGAATTTGATTGTCGTAGCGGGCCGCGGCTGCGTTCTGAGCCGTTGCCGGTGCGTGCGCGGTCTGCGCAAAAAGCGTTGGCGCGAGCAGCGTTGCGCCCAACAGTCCCACCGCCAGCAAAGATCCCGCCGCCTTCCGCACGCCTTGTTTACTTGGCATTTTCAGTTTCAGTGTCACAGGTCACCTCCGACCCAATTGACGAAACTTTACGAATTAACTGCTCGGTTAATTACTTGGATGCGGAGGGGGGTGCGGAAGATGCATCCCCCGGCACCAAGGTGCGAGTTTAAAAACAGCGAACGGAGGCTAGATCGCGGAACTTTCTTTGCGAGAGGGTTTATCTAACCAGAGACTTGTGTCTCCGGTCTTTGATTCTCTGCAGTTCGTTTTCTGCGTGGGAATCGGTTCTTCGTCGCACCGCTAGCGGCGGGGATTCCGCGAACGCAGTGACGTCTTCTGGGGCGCTGAACTCTTCTTCCGCTTGCTCCCCTTGATTTTGGTTCCGAAGACGCGGGCGAAGATTTTGTCTACGTTTTTCAATTGCCGCTTGAGGTCGAAGGCATATTCGATCTGTTTCGGGGGGACGCGGCTGGTAATTTCTTTATCGCCCAACACTAGCTGGTGGAAATCCAGACCCTCTTTCCAGGCATGCATGGCGTGAGCTTGCACCAGGCGGTAGGCATCCTCGCGGGAGACGCCGTGCTCGACCAGGTCAAGCAATAGTTGTCCGCTGAAGATCAGGCCGCGAGTGCTTTCCAGGTTCGCCAGCATGCGGCCGGGGTACACGAACATGGTCTCGATAAGGTTGGTGGTTTTGTTCAGGAGATAGTCGACCAGAGTCGTCGAATCCGGCAAAATCACGCGCTCCACGGAGGAGTGCGAGATGTCGCGTTCGTGCCACAACGCTACGTTTTCAAATCCCGCCTGCGCGTTGGCTCGCACCACGCGCGCCAAGCCACTGATCTGCTCAGTCGTAATCGGGTTGCGCTTGTGCGGCATGGCCGACGAGCCTTTTTGTGTCTCGCTGAAAAACTCTTCCGCTTCTCGTACTTCAGTGCGCTGCAGGTGACGGATCTCGGTCGCAATCTTGTCCAGCGTGGAAGCGATGACCGCGAGCGTCGCGAGATAGTAGGCGTGGCGGTCGCGCTGAATTACTTGCGACGAGACTGCCGCGGCTTTCAATCCCAGGCGGGCGCACATTTTCTCTTCCAGCTCGGGCGTGAGATGCGCGAAGATGCCCACCGCTCCGGAAAATTTTCCGACTCGCATGTCTTCGGCGGCGGCCGCGAAGCGCGTGATGTTGCGCTGCGTCTCGGAAAACCAGTTGGCCAGTTTGAAGCCGAAAGTGATCGGCTCGGCGTGGATGCCATGCGTGCGGCCTACCATCGGCGTGTCCTTGAATTCCCACGCGCGGCGTTCGAGGGCTTCAGCCAGATTCTGTAGATCCTGTGCGATCACTTGCGACGCTTGTTTGATCAACAGAGCCTGAGCGGTATCCACGACATCGTTCGAGGTTAGGCCGTAGTGGAACCAGCGCGCGTGCGGGCCGACGATTTCGGCAACCGCAGTGGTGAAGGCGATGACGTCGTGGCGAACCTCGGCTTCGATTTCCTGAATGCGTTCCACGCTGAAGTCGGCGCGCTCGCGGATGGCTTTCGCTGCGTCTTTCGGAACCATGCCGGCTTCGGCGAGTGTTTCTGTGGCGGCGACTTCCACGGCCAGCCACGTGCGGAAGCGGTTTTCGTCGCTCCAGATGCGGGCCATGTCGGGGCGGGTGTAACGCGGGATCAAGGCGGGATCGCCTCCTCGGGTGGGATCAAGAAATGTGGGACTAAGGATTCTAAACGCTGGAGGGCAAAAGAGACCAGCGCGACGCGGTTCGGTGTCGGTGAGTTCGCCGGTGGCAACAGAAAACTGCAGGACCGCGAAGGACTCGAAGGTTCACGAAGGAATCTGCGGCTCGCGAGTGCTTCTGTGACGCGTGAATGTGTTTTATCGCCGCCGCTTTTCTTTATATATCGTCTTACGATATACTAATGTTGACGTAGATCGCGCCACGATACAATCGTCAACATGAAGAAGCTCATGCTTTCGGATTACCAGGCACTGGCGGAGTTTCGCTATCAGATTCGCAGGTTCCTTCATTTCAGCGAGCAGGCGCTCAAGCAAGCTGGACTGGAACGCGGGCAGTACCAACTGATGCTGGCCATCAAGGGGATGCCGGCGGGAGTCCGTCCGCGCATTCGAGAGCTCGCTAACCGCATGCAAATCCGCCACCATAGCGCCGTGGAACTGATCAACCGGCTGGAATCGCGAGGATGGGTGCATCGGGAGCGGGCCCAGGACGATCGCCGCGAAGTGTTGCTGGCGCTTACACCCAAGGGCGAGCGGATTCTCACCGAACTGGCACTGCATCACCGCGACGAGTTGCGCACCGCCGGTCCTGCGCTGGTGGCCGCTCTGCGGCGGGTGATGCGGGAAGAGGGTGTAACCCGGCGCAAGCGCTCGACCGCACTTCAGAAAAAGTACCTCACAATTCCTGCATGACCACAAATGACGGCAGGTCGGCAAACCCGGACGCACCTTCGGGTCGAGAGACTGCCACCGCGAGTCACAACACTTCGGCGGGACGTCATCCTTCTTCGTTCCGCCTGGTTCTGGTCTCGTTTCTTTCGGCCGGCATCGGCATTTTGGCCGGATTCGTGGCCTACGCGCTCTACAAGCTGATCGGACTGTTCACCAACATCTTTTTCTTTCATCGCTGGTCGACCGACTTCACGAGCGTGCGCCTCACTCATCTTGGAGGATGGGTGATTCTGATCCCGGTCATCGGCGGCCTGATCGTCGGTGTGATGGCCAAGTACGGCACGCCTAAGATCAAAGGCCACGGCATTCCGGAGGCGATGGAAGCGGTGCTCGTCAATCGCAGCCGTATTGCGCCGCGCGTGGCGATTCTAAAGCCAATCTCGGCGGCCATCGCCATCGGCACGGGCGGCCCGTTTGGAGCGGAAGGTCCGATCATTCAAACCGGCGGGGCTATCGGTTCGCTGGTTGGGCAGGTGCTGCATACCACAGCTTCCGAACGAAAAGTGTTGCTGGCTTGTGGTGCGGCGGCCGGAATGTCAGCGACGTTCAACACGCCCATCGCCGGCGTAATTCTCGCCATTGAGTTGCTGCTGTTCGAGTTCAAGTCGCGCTCGTTCATTCCGCTGGTGATTGCGAGCACGCTGGCAACCGCTGTGCATATGCAACTTCTGGGGCCCGGACCCATGTTCCACGTGGCGGAGATGGATTTCGCCGTCCCACGCGCATTGCCCTTTTATCTGGTACTGGGCCTCGTTTGCGGACTGGCGGCAACGGGATTCAGCAAACTGCTGTACTGGGTGGAGGATCAGTTCGAGAAGCTACCGTTCGACGAAATGTGGTGGCCGGCGATCGGAGCTCTGGGGCTGGGCGTGATTGGTTTCTTCGTGCCGCGCGTGTTCGGCGTGGGGTACGACACGATTGGCGATATTCTCAACGGCCAACTGGCGTGGAAGCTGCTGCTGATTGTCATGGTCGCGAAGGCGGCGGCGCTGGTGATTTCGCTGGGCAGCGGCACATCGGGCGGCTTGCTGGCGCCGACCTTCATGTGGAGCGCGGCCATGGGAGGAATCTTTGCGGTCGTGGCCAATCACTTTTTCCCCGCCGAACATCTTTCTGCGGGAGCGTTCGCGCTGGTCGCCATGGGGGCGGTGTTCGGGGCCGCATCGCGGGCTGCATTTTCGTTCATCATTTTCGCTTTTGAAATCACGCGCGACTACAACTCCGTGCTGCCACTGATGCTGGTCACCGTGATCGCTGACGGGATTGCCATGCTCTTCATGCCGAATAGTTCGATCATGACGGAGAAACTGGTGCGGCGCGGTCTGCGCGTGCATCAGGATTATGAGGCCGACGCGCTGACGCAGGTCACGGTCGGCGACACGATGGAGACTGAGCTTCCAGTGGTGGATGCGAGCGCAAGAATTTTCGCGGTAGCCGAGGGCATCGCCCGGCATGATCCGTCGTTAACGCGCCACCAGGCGTTGCTGATTGTGGATGGTGCCGGCAAGCTTTCTGGCATTATCACTCGCGGGGATATTCTCCGCGCGCTTGACAGGGATCCCGCAGGACCTATGACCGTGCAGGAAGCCGGGAAGACGCATCTTGTGGTCACGTATCCTGATGAACTTATTTCTGAGGCTGCCGCGAAGATGCTGAGCTTTGACATTGGACGGCTGCCAGTGGTTGACCGGGCTGACGATCGCAAGCTGGTTGGATATCTAGGGCGCTCAGGGATTCTTGCGGCTCGTTTACGACGACTGAACGACGAGCATGTTCGAGAACCGGGATGGCTCAAAGGCTTTTCGCGAGCGTCGGCGGACACTCAGCCGGACTGATGCCGATCCAGTCAAACTCCCACCCCTTCGATTTCGCGCAGGGCAGGCTCCAAACGCAAAGTGCGCGTTCAGGATGGGGCGCCCGCATCCAGGTAAGCCACCCCCGCATCCACTTTTGGTTGCAAACGATTTGTCGTTTGCGATAAGCTCTCCCGCAATCCCAGATAGGCTTTCCAGGGACGCGTGTTTCTCATGACCACACTTGAGACCGAGCGGTTGCTTTTTGGGTTCAGCGGCGCACGTCTGCGCGCGAACTCAGTCTGGCGGCGGGCCGTCTGGTGTTGTGCGTCGTGCCTGCCCTTTGAGTTTTCCGATTTCTCAATAAACGCGAAGTAAAGTCCAACAACCTTGCATTTCATCTACCGGGTAGGGAGAAGACTATGTTGAGGCCGCGATTCAAGCTGATTTCCATCGGTGTTGTGATTTCACTGTTGATGGCGCGGGCGTTCGCACAGGGTGGCGCGACTGGCGCCATTACTGGAACGGTGCAAGACCCCAGCGGAGCGGTAGTTGCGGGCGCGGACGTGCGCATCACCAACCAGGGCACCAATGCGGTGGAACGGACGGTGAAGACCGACGCCGATGGCTCGTTCACGGCGCCGCTTCTGCCCGCGGGAACCTATACCGTAACGGTGCAGGGTTCGAGTTTTGCGCAGAGCGACTTTTCCGACATTGTGGTGCGGGTTACGGAAACCACGCGCCTGATCGCGAAGTTGCGCCCGCGCACCGTGCAGGAAAAGATTGAAGTGCAGGCGGAAGTGCAGCAGGTGGAGACCACGACCCCGACCACCGGGCAGGCGATTGAGGCCAACACCATCCGCAACCTGCCGCTGGCGACACAGAACTTCCAGCAACTGCTAACGCTTTCCAGTGGAGCACAGAGCAACCTCAACAGCTCTTCGCAGCTGGGACGCGGCGACGTGCGGATTGAAGTGAACGGGCAGCGCGAGGACAACAACAACTATCTGATCGAAGGAATCAGCGCGACTGACTACAACGTGGCCGAGTTGACGACGACTCCGTTGCCGAATCCGGCGGTGATCCAGGAATTCAAGGTGCAAACGTCGCTCTATGACGCGAGCCAGGGGCGCAACGGAGGCGGCAACATCAACGCCATTCTGAAGACGGGAACCAACACGTTCCATGGCGAGGGTTACGAGTTTTTCCGCAACACAGTGCTGGACGCCAACGATTACTTCCTCAACCAGCAAGGTGAGTCGAGACCGGTGATTCAACAGAACATTTTCGGGGGCGACCTGGGAGGGCCGATTGGAACCGGCGGAAAACTCGGCTTCTTTTTCGTGAATTATTCGGGCACGCGGCAGCGCAGCGGCGATTCTCCGGGAACGTTCATCAGCACGCTGATTCCGTATGTTCCGGCGGCCGACCGCACCGCTGCGGGGCAGGCTCAGCTGGAAGCGGATTTCGGAAACACTTCGGTAGATCCAGTAGCCGCATCACTGATCGCATTCCAGAGCGACCAGTTCGGGGCGCCGGCGAATGGATATTTGTTTCCGTTGCCCAACGTGCCGGCAGGAACCCCCGGGGGAACGGTGGTTCCATTCGCGGTGAGCAAACCGGGAAGCTACACCGACAATCAATTCACGACGAGTTGGGACCGCGAGTTCCGCAATTCGAATGACAAGCTCTCGGTGCGCTTTTTCTTCACCAACTTCGAATCGGACGTACCCTTCGGAGCAGGCGGCCTGCAGGCATCGCTGGGCGGAAGCATCAGCGGAACCGATCTTAACTTTCCTTACCAGTTGCCGGTACACGACCGCGTGGTCACACTCGCCGAGACCCACGTTTTTTCGCCGTCGCTGGTCAGCGACTTCCGCGTGGGCTTTGTTCGCATCAACAACAGCGACATCAATGTTCCGCCGGTTACGGTAGATCAGGTTGGCATTACCCGACCGACTAATAACCTCACCGATAATATTTACAAATTTACGTTCGTCAGTTCCGGCTTCCAGTTCGGACCTACCCCGCAGGCGAACCAATATCAGGCACAGAACAACTTTGACATTGTGGAAACCATGAGCTGGGTTCGCTCCAAGCATACCTGGCGTTTTGGAGGCGAGTTCACGCCGGTGGCGCTCAACAAGAAATTCCCGCAAGTGTTCAATGGCCAGCTTTACTTTGGCGCCTCTACGATCAGCACTCCTACCGGCACTTCTACGATCAGCGACTTTGCAAACTTCCTGCAGGGAATGCCCGAATTCAGCTTCGGCGGCGGCGGCGTTTACAACCACAACTATCGCCAGAAAAACTCTGCGCTGTTTGCGCAGGACGATTGGAAAGCTACTCCCAATCTCACGCTGAATCTTGGTCTGCGCACCGAGTTTATGGGAGCGTGGACCGACAACGCGTGCCACATTGGCAATCTTGAGTCTGACCTGACCGAGTCGGGCGCGTATCCGTTCGTTTATCCCAAGTGCGTGAACAAACTCGGCGTGGCCGGGCTTACCGGGAATGCTTCGGGCTCAACGTTCCGGAATAGCGTTTCGACCGGACTTGGCCCGAGAGTGGGCTTCGCGTGGGATATTTTCGGACATCACAACACAACCCTGCGCGGAGGATACGGAATCTATTACGTTCGCGAAGATGTGGGGGCGGTGGATCAGCTCAGCTTCCAGTCGCCATTTATTCCCATCGTGTTCTTTGCGCAGACTCCGGGATTTACCATGTCTGACTTTTTCACGGGAGCCCCAACCGGGCCCCCACCCACCAACCCCAACGGGGTACCCGCCGCCGGACAGCTCTCGTCGGCGTGGGTGCCTTGCCTGGCGCAGCTCACCGGGTTTCCGGGGGGCGATACGACCCAAGCCGCGTTTTACAATTCCTGCTCCGGACCGGGCGTGAACTCCACGCAGAATCTGTTTGTGCTGGAAGTGCCGCGGCATTTCGTGGTTCCGAACACGCAGCAATGGAACCTTACAGTGCAGCGCGACCTGGGCAATAAGTGGGTTCTGGAGCTGGGTTACGTCGGAACCAAAGGCACGCACCTGCGCGATACGCGGGATGCCATCGAATCCGTGAACGCTACGCCGGCGAACCCGTTCACGGTGAAAGACAATCTGGGCAATAGCTACCAGATAACTACGAATACATTTGCTAATGCCATCGCGCGCACCCCCACGCCTGGACTGAATGGATATTCCGGCTACCAGATTTTCGCCAACGACGCCTACTCCGCCTATAACTCGCTGCAGGCCACTTTGTCGCGGCGCTGGCAGCGCGGTTACATACAGGCGGCCTACACCTGGTCAAAGAACCTGGACGCGACCTCTACGGGAAATACCGCGAACAATACTGCCTACAATGATGAAACCACGATGAACGCGTCGTATGGCATTTCCGACTTCAATCGTCCGCAGGTTCTCAAAGTCAGCTATCTCTATTCCCTGCCGTTCTTTGACCATGGGAGCGGCGCGGCGCATGCAGCGTTTAGCGGATGGGCGATCAGCGGCGTTACCAGCTTGCAGTCGGGCTTGCCATTTTCGATTCTCGACTCGAATGGCGGCAACGCTTTTCTTGGGGCGGGGACTTCTCCGGTTGGAGCCAGCTTGGCGGCGGGAGCATCCATTTCCCAAGGACTATCTTCGGGCAGCCTTCGGCAGCGGCTGAGCGGATATCTGAACCCTGCGGCATTTACGACCGCGCCACAGTTGTACCCGATGCATTGCGCGACGGACCCGAACTTCTGCACGACGGGGTTCGGGGATCTAGCGCGCAATCTGTATCACGGACCTTTCCAGCAGAATTGGGATTTCTCGCTGATCCGGCACTTCAAGCTTTCGGAGCGGCAGGATTTGCGGTTCACTGCGGACTTCTTCAACCTTTGGAATCATGCGAATTTTGGCGTCCCCCAGGTTACTGATTACGAGCAGTATTTGCTGTGGGCGGGAAACGGGGGCACCGGGACGGACCCGTTCGGAGAGATCGTCAACACGACGGGGACACCGCGGCTGATTCAGTTCTCCCTGCGCTGGGCGTTCTGATCGGCAGCCAAAAATACGGCAGCCGCGAAGCGGATGGTTCGCGGCTGTAATTTTTGCGCGACCTGTGAAAACCTCGAATGCAGCTGTTAGCGCGGCTTCTGGACTGCTTCCAGCAGGGGCCGCAGGGACGAGACGGCCACGCCCAGCGTTCCTCCGGAAAATCCATCCATGTAGGCGGAGTTCACTCCGATCACTTCGCCTTTCGAATCAAATACCGGACCACCGCTACCGCCGTGAGCCGTGGGCGCGTCATAGATGAGCTTGTCGCCAACTACGTCGCCCAGGTGGCCGCAAGTGGCGGATGGGCGGATCAGTGAGAGCGCCGCCAATTCGCTGGCGGCCGTGATGTCGCCGTGGCGATACGCCAGCCGTTCGTAAACTCCAGCCGGGGACTTTGCCACCATGCCAGCGATTCCCATGGGATAGCCGATTACGGTGACCAGTTCTCCCGGAGACGCGGCCGACTTGGCCAGGGGCAGCGCAGGCAGCCCACGCAACGCGGGCGAAATTTCTGCGCGCAAAATGGCCAGATCGGAAGTGGTGGAGACCGGGCCCAGCGTCAAGTTCACTGGAGTGGGCGAGCCGGGAAAAAACACGATTAGACTTTCGAGCGAAGCGCTGGCGCCGCGGTGGATTAAAGTTTCCGCCTCGGAGTCGCCATACCAGGGTTCGGCTACATGACGGTTGGTGGCGATGAGCCCATCGCCCACGAGAAATCCTGTTCCCGAAACTCGCGCCCGCACCGCGGGACGGTGATCGGCGAAGCCCACTTGATACACGCCGTAGATGTAGCCGATCGAGTTGCGATAGCGGTTCAGGACCACGGCAGGCATGGACTGTTCCTGTTCGAGTTCGGCGACCTGCGCGGTGAGTTGATGCACTTGCTGCTGCAGATCGCTCGGCGGCGCGCCCTGGGCCGCCAGTGGCGCGTAGTAATGAAACATGGCGAGCGCGCCCAGAATCAGGGCGGCGGCCAATACTCCCTGCACCATCTGCTGCCAGCTCTCCAAAACGTGATGCGATTCCGGAGAAGCGTGAAGTTCGGGAACCGGCGCTTCGGAAACGCGAGATTCGGGAAGCCGGGGCTCGGAATTCTGCGATTCAGACATGGGGTATGGCAGCCACCTCGGTCGAACTTGGTTTCCAGGACTCAGTTGTTTTTCCGTCTGCAACCCGGACAAATGGTGCAGGCGGAAAACCTGGAGCAGCTATCTTCCCCCGCCCAGCGCGGAGTTACCACGGTACGGAAGGCAATGTACGGGCGATAGCGGAAATTCAGCGGGTGATGAAAATAGGGCGCTTATGTGCAGCGTGGAAAGCAGAACGTGGGCTCAGGCGTGGGAGATAAATGGGGACGGGCTTCAGTCGCGGGCTTTCGCGCGGTCTTTGACGCGCCGTACAAATTTCAGTCCGGACCAGGTTTCGGTGACGGCGCAGACTTTTACATCGACCAATCCGGCGGCCAGTCCGATTTCGCGGACGCGATTCTCATCGATGTCGGATGCGACGCCGGAGCTTTTCTTTGGCCAGCTGACCCAGAGCATTCCGGCTGGCTGCAGCAGCTTCGCCAGGCGGCGAAATTCACGATTCAATTCGGCTTCTGATTTGGTGAAGATCATGCCGAAGTCGAGCGGGTCTCGATCTTCGTCATCGGTGCCGCTTTTACTTTTGCCGTCGCGCACCATCGTGCAGGCGGCTAATGCTTCGCGCAACTCCATCCGCACTTCGGGCGGGGTGGAGACGAACTGCACGCGGAATCCGGGCTTGAGGCTGAGCTTTTTCGCGAGTGGAGTGCCGGAATATCCGGGCATGAAATGAAGTTCCTTACGGGACTGCATCCGGTGAAACAGACGTCCGAAGCCGAAGTGCCGAGTTCTATTGCGTCGTCGGGGCGTAGTATCCGCGGCGCGAACGCACGCGGAGATTCTTGCGATCGTTGGCCACGATTTCGATGGTGCGATAGTGGCCATCCGCCTTGAAGTCGCTTGGCTTGTAGGAAACCGCGTATTGGCTGCGCAGTTCGTTCTGGATCTCGGCAAAATCGTTGGCCACGTCGCGAATCTGGAAGGGAAAAAACGCCCGCCCTCCGGTGGCGTCGGCGATGCGCTCCAGCACCTTGTCGCCCTGGCCTTTGACTCCGCTGATGTTGGTGCTGATGGTGTAGACGACGGCCTCGGCCCGCTGCGCCATTTCGATCGCCTCTTCGCGGGTTACATGACTCAGGTTGTCCTCGCCGTCGCTCAGCAGGATGATGGCACGCCGCGTCGGAATATCGCGCGACGACTTCAGGAGCTTGTCGCGGCAGGCAAAATAAATGGCGTCGAACATGGCCGTGCCGCCGCCGGGACGCAATTCGCGCACTCCGTGGGCGAGCGCCTCAGTGTTGTCGGTGAAGTCTTGCGTGACCTCGGGCGTGGCGTCAAAACCCACGACGAAGGCGTGGTCATAGCGCAGCCGTATCGCCTGGTTCAGAAACTCAATCGCGGCTTCCTGCTCGAACTTGAAACGATCGCGCACTGAATTGCTGGCATCGATCAACAGACCGACTTGCAACGGCAGGTTGGTCTCGGCGCGGAAGCTGCGAATCTGCTCCACGGGGCGATTGTCATCCAAAACCTGAAAGTCACTTTGTTTCAACTCGGTGATCTGCTTGCCGTGTTTGTCGGTCACGGTAAAGACGACGTTCACCTCGTTCGAGCCGATTTTGAACTTGGTGATCTCGTCTTCAACGGGCGTGTCGGAGGGCGGGTCGGCCTTCTGGGGCTCGGTGGTCTGAGCCGGGGCTGGTTGAGTTGCGGGCGGTTGACCGGAGGGCGGCTGGCTGGCTGGCGCTGGCGTTTGGGTCGACGGGGCCGTGGTGGCCGGGCGCGAGGACGGAGTTGGGGGCTGCGGTTGCGGACTTTCGGGCGGGGACGACTGCGCCACGACGCATGAGGCACAGAGCGTAAGCAGCAGAAATCCGGTGATTCGTTTATGTGGAATTAATCTAAGCAGTCCCATCTATTGTCATTATATCTGGCGTTGGAAAGAGCCGCTCGATCTGCGCGGGTTTCAGGCGGCGCCCCGGGCAGCGGTCCAGGCGAGGAAACCAGTCGAGCTTTGCTCGACTGGACAGCCGAGAGCCTGCCCTGAGCGAAGTCGAAGGGGCGGCTGTCCCCACAAAGTGCATTTCGCTCTTCAGGATTCTAACGCTGCTAAAAACTTCACCAGATCTGGCGGCAATTCACTGTTGAGGGAGATTTTTTCTGCGCTGCGGGGGTGCTGTAATTCCAGTTCGGCGGCGTGCAGAAAATTGCGGGTTAGGGAAGGCTCGACCGCCGCGTCTGCCCGTTGGCTGCGTTTCGCAGGAGACTGGCGCGCGATGCGGGGCGCGCCGTAGAGCGTGTCTCCCACCACGGGATGACCGAGCGACTTCATGTGCACGCGAATCTGGTGGGTACGTCCGGTATCGATCTTCACGTCGACGAGCGTGAACTTGCCGAAAGCCGTTTCCAGCCGGCGCGTGACGTGATAGTGGGTGACCGCCTCGCGTCCGCCGGCATGCCGGGTCGTCATACGCGTGCGGTGGACGCGGTCGCGGCTGATGCTTTGCGTAATCGTGCCCTCGTCCCGTTTGACCCAGCCGTGCACCAGCGCGATGTATTTCTTTTTAACTTCGCGGGCCGCAAACTGCACCGCTAATTTGCGATGCGCTTCGTCGTTCTTGGCGACTACGATCAGGCCGCTGGTTTCTTTGTCGAGGCGGTGAACGATTCCGGGGCGGAGTTCGCCCCCAACTTTCGACAAACTCGCGAAATGATGGAGCAGAGCATTCACCAGCGTGCCGCGATTGTGATCGCTTTCGGTTGGGCCCGCGCCGGCGTGGACCATCATTCCCGCGGGCTTGTTGATGACGGCGAGATCGTCGTCTTCGTAGCGGACGTCGAGTGGGATATCTTCGGCCATCGCCCGCAGCGGCGGACGTTCGGCGCGGCCGAGCACGCTGACAGACTCTCCCCCACGCAGCTTCAGGGAAGCTTTGGCGGGGGCCTGATCGACCAGCACTTTTTCCGCGGCGATCAGTTCCTGCACGCGTGCGCGGCTCACGCCCTCGAGCCGCGAAACCAGGAACTGGTCCAGGCGTTTGCCGGCATGGTCATCGGCGACCACGACTGTGATGGGAAATTCTTCGGACATGCGAGCCAGTGGAAGGATATCGCGGAGAGGAGGTAACCCGCTGCGGAAATGAAATCCTGTCCGCCAATGCGCTCAGAAGTAACGTAGTCGCCTCGGCGCAACTGCCGTAGGATGCAGCCAGATACGGTGAGGGTTATGAGGAATATCTGGCTGTCGGTGGTTGTCGTGGTTATTTGTTCTCGCTTCGGCTGGGCGATCTACGGGCCGTCGCTGACGCGGGCAGACGTTTCGGTGGCCGTGCGTGCATGTGAGGAGGCGAACTTCGCCCATGGGGCCGGGATCGTGCACGCGATGCGGGGCGGTCACCCTGCGGAAATCGAACGGATTATTGGCGATGCGCTGAAGGAATGGAAGGCCACGCCCGCGAATTCCCCGCTTTACGCTGCTAGAGCTTTTTGCATCCATGAGCTTGTGCCGAACCGTCTTCCTGCGGCTGGCCCGGACCCTGCGGCGGAGCGGCAGCCTACCCGCGAGGACCTGGTGGCAGAACGCCAGCCTACCCCCGACGTGAATCGATTTCAGGAGCTGGGGCTCGAGTATTTCTATTACGGCCCTGACGGCGAATGGACTCTCCGCAAGGATCCTATCGATCTCAACGAACTGGCGTTAAAGCATCTGGACTCGCGCTGGGGGCGGCAGGCTTTTCTGATGATGACGCTGCTGGGATGGAGCCAGGGTGCATGCCAGGAAGGACCGGACCAATTCCGGGCAGTCATCAAACACGGAGAAAAGTTTCTTAAGAAATACCCGGGATCGGAAGTATCGAATCGCGTCCGCCTGGAGTTGGCCAACGCCTATGCAACCTGGTGGAATGCTTCCCAAGCGGAGCCGGACGCCTATTCCAATCCGGCAAATTACAAGGCGGGCGCGCCAGAGGCGAAGCGGCGGGCGATCGAACTCTACCGGGAGTACATCAAGGTGCAGAAGACGCCGCGAGCGGATGTGCGCAAGCGGTTGAAGGCTTTGCAGGAAAATCCCAAGGGATCAGACGAGTTCGATTATTTTTGCGAGGACTACGAGGACTAGCGTCCTTGCGAGGCGGATCAGCCCGAGAACGCGGGACATCGCTCCTATCAGTTAGGACACGAGCGGACCCTCAGGGGCTAAAGCCCAGAATTCCTGGGCAGTCTGGTCGGCACGGCTGAAGCCGTACCCTTCCCGGAACTATTCTTGAGACGCCTTTGATGGCTCATGCTCCCGGTCTTAGCAGGCTACCGGGTGGCTTCTGCCGGCTGCGCTTGGAACGTCTTTGAGCCGGGCCTTAGCCACCAGATGAGGCCACCTCCGAGGACAAGGCCGATGGCGATCAACTGCGTGCCTGACATGGCTCCGCCGAACACCGAACCTCGGCCGGGGTCGCCGCGCAGGAATTCGAGGAAGAATCTGGCCACTCCATAAATGAATAAGAACGCGCCGAACACCTGGCCATCGAACTTGCGGCGCTTCAGCAGCCACATGAGAAAGATAAAATTCGCCAGTTCCACGGCCGACTCAAACAGCTGCGTGGGCTCGAGCGGGACATGCAGCGGGGTTCCTGTGATCTCATTCGCCAGGTGATTGGTAAATGTAACTCCCCACCAGTGGTGGGTTTCCTTGCCGTAGCAGCATCCCGCGGCGAAGCAACCCAGGCGGCCGATGGCGTGGCCCAGCGCGAGGCCGGGAGCGAAGGCGTCGCAAATCCTGAGCGCGGGCAAGTGATGGCGGCGGATATACCAGGCGGCCGCGAGGAACGACGCAATCAGGCCGCCCGAAAAAACTCCTCCCGCCTGCAATGTCGCAACGCTGAAAATCTCTCCGGGATGGGCCGAGTAGTAGCCCCAATCATTGATGACGTAGAGAATCTTCGCGCCGAGAATTCCGCAGAGGACTACGAGGATTCCGAAGTTCCAGACTTTTTCGCCGTCCATGCCCAGGCGTTCGGAATTACGGACGCTCACCCACAGGCCTGCGAGTACTCCGAGCGAGACCAGGAATCCGTAGGTCGGCAGGAAAAACTTTCCGTAATGCAAGAGTTGTGGATACACAGTTGATTGGATGCTGGAAACGTGGGATTCGCTACTTGGTCAGTCTTACCTGGTCAGTCTTACTTGATCAGTCTTACCCTATGAGTCTAGCAGGAATGGGCGGGGATGCTTGACGCTGCTCCTGTTATGGATAGTGTTGGCGGGCAAGAGTGCCCGCCCTACACGATCAAGGTCGAAGTCAAAACCTGGCGGACAAGAGTGTCTACCCTACACTTGGAAACAACAAAGCCGACCCACTGTGCCGTGTGACGGGCCGAGAATGAACCCGTCGGTAGACGTTGGGAACCCGCCGAGACCCTTTAGGCATCTCCGCATGACGGAGCGTCGCACACCGGATCCTAG
>Ga0302324_100002175_pt1 | contig 46221 bp, 27 predicted proteins | sample Palsa_T0_1_FD_201949 | JGI IMG/M metagenome (GOLD analysis project Ga0302324, IMG submission 201949) | Peat permafrost microbial communities from Stordalen Mire near Abisko, Sweden - Palsa_T0_1 | ecosystem: Environmental > Terrestrial > Soil > Palsa > Peat permafrost | place: Sweden: Abisko... | reverse complement strand
CGTCTCAACCTGCATACGGTCTGCGAATCGGCCCGCTGTCCGAATATCCACGAATGCTTCGCGCGCGGCGCGGCCACCTTCATGATCCTCGGCAACCTGTGTACGCGAGGCTGCGGCTTCTGCGCCGTGCCCAAAGGCTCGCCGGCGAAACACGATATGCGCCTCGATCCCGCCGAGCCTGCCAACGTCGCGCGCATGGCCGCCGCCATGCAATTGCGCTACATCGTGATCACCAGTGTGAACCGCGACGATCTGCCCGATGGCGGTTCCGCGCATTTCGCCGAAACCGTGCGCCAGGTGCGCCGCGCTCTGCCAGAGGCCCGCGTCGAAGTGCTCACGCCCGACTTCTGCGGCGACCTGCAGGCCGTCGCCCGCGTGCTCGATGCCGGCCCGCATGTCTTCAATCACAACATCGAAACCGTGCCGCGCCTCTATCGCCGTGTGCGCCCGCAGGCCGCATACCAGCAGTCGCTCGATGTCCTGGATTTCGCGCGCCGCTATCGCCCGCATATCCTCACCAAGTCCGGTTTGATGGCTGGTCTTGGCGAGACCGAAGACGAAGTATGCGAGCTGCTGCGCGATCTGCGTGCGGCCGGGACCGCCGTCGCCACCATCGGCCAATATCTCCAGCCCACCCGCCACAACCTTCCCGTGGCCGCTTACATTGAGCCAGGACAATTCGACGCTTGGCGCGAATATGGCCTGTCCATCGGCTTTCAAATGGTTTTCTCGGGCCCGCTCGTGCGCAGCTCCTACATGGCCGACCACGTAAACCAAGTAAGCCAGGCAAGCCAGGCAAGCCACGCAAACAATGCCGCGCGGCGGACCGCAAATTGAAATACTTCGGCGCGCTGCTCACCGCGATCCTGCTGGTGGCGGCCTTTCCGCATTTCAACCTGACGTGGCTGGCGCCCGTGGCGCTGGCGCCGCTACTGGTGGCCCTGGCGCGCGAACCCCGGCCGGCGCGCCGATTCCTGCTCGGCTACATCGCAGGCGTAGTCTACTGGTTCGGAGTCTGTTACTGGATTGAGGCGGTGCTGGCCTCCTATGGCGGCTTGAACAAACCGGTGGCCTGGCTCGCCTTTCTGCTTTTTTGCCTGATCAAGGCGCTGCACATGGGCGTATTCGGCTGGCTCGCCGGCATTCTCATACGGCGCTGGTGGGCGGCGCCCGCGGTGGCCGCTTTGTGGGTCGCCATCGAGGCCAGCCACGTTTTCCTCGGTTTCGCCTGGCTCGCGCTGGGCAATGCCGGCATCGATATGGACCTGCCCATGCGCTTGACGCCTTATACCAGTGTCTACGGCCTGTCGTTCGTTTTCGTGGTGACGGCCACCGCCCTGGCGCTCGCCATGCTCGGGCGGCCACGCCTGCACTTCTTTTGGTTGCTGACACTGCCGCTTCTGATCTTTCTGCCCCATCTGCCGGATGCACGAAGCGGCCAGCAGACCGCCGTGCTGGTGCAGCCCAACATCTCAGAAGACGAGCAGTGGACCCCTGCATCGGTCGACCGCATGCAACTCCACCTGGCGATGCTCTCGCTTCGCGCGGTCATGACCGGCGGCCAGGATCGCCCCTTGCTGGTGGTCTGGCCCGAAGTCCCTGCGCCGCTCTATTACGATGCGGACCCGCGCCTTCAGGAATACGTCGCAGACCTCGCGCGCACCGCCCGCACCCACCTTCTGCTGGGCGTCGTCATGCATACTCCGCAAGGCGCCCTGCTCAACTCGGCCATCCTGATCTCGCCCGATGGCCGCCTTCTTTCCCGCTATGACAAAGTCAACCTGGTGCCTTTCGGCGAGTACGTTCCCTGGCCTTTCGATTTCGTCAAGCGCATCACCACCGAAGCCGGCGACTTCGCCCCCGGCACGCAAGTGGTGGTGTCGCCGGTCGGCGATCACCGCGTCGGCACGTTCATCTGCTACGAATCGGTATTCCCGAATTTCGTGCGCCGCTTCGTGGCAGGCGGCGCCGAAGTGCTGTTCAACATCTCCAACGACGGTTACTTCGGCAAGAGCGCCGCGCGCCAGCAGCATCTGGAGATCGTGCGCATGCGCGCCGCCGAAAACCAGCGCTGGATCCTGCGCTCCACCAACGACGGCATAACAGCCACTATCGACCCGGCCGGCCGTCTGCGCGGAAGCCTGCCGCTGTATACCGAGGCGGCCTCACGCACCGGCTTCACCTATATCCAAACGCGCACCTTCTACACTCGGTACGGCGACTGGTTCCCCATCCTCTGTGCGCTGGTCGCTCTCGCGTTCCTCCTCACCGATCGCGTGCTCATTATCGATCGCCATCCCTAGTCTAGCTGGCTGCAGCAAAAGCCATCTGGTTTCCGCTCCCGGCAACGCGACGAGTGAAAAATGTTTCACTCGGCAAAATCGGACACCCGTGGACGCCGCCGAGTATGCGCGGGAAGACATGCTGCGATCGGATCATCTATTGCTCGATTTCGACCACAAGGACATTGTTGTAACAAAAAAGCGCGTCACGCCGCCGCGGTTGCAAGAGTCGCCGTTATACATCACGACACCGGCAGCTCCCGCGGGATTGCTGCAAGTCGCCCGGGCAGCTGTCGGCCATAAACCGGGCATCAACAGGGCCGCCAGCGCCAATACTCTTATCGATTTCCCGAACCGCTCCAAAGCTTCCGCCTCATAAGAAAGCCACCAAGGGATCGCCTTGGTGGCCGGAGGTTAGAAACCGCAATGTAGAACGGCGCGGCGCTTTTTAGCCGCGGGGCTTGGACATGCAACGCTGCCCCCGGCCAGAAGACCGCGAAGCAGCGTCAAATTCCGGCTGATGCCGACCGCTACATTTGGGGTTTCTACGCCCCGGACCAGCACAAGAGCCGATCTCAGCCGAGAGTAGGCGCGGCGGACACGAACCGCAACGGATTTTTCGCCTGTTCTCCGCGCGGCCGACGGCAACCACTCACCGGATTTGTCAGAACTTCAACCCGGAATTCCGTCCGGCGCCCTCGTCGGGCCGCCCGCCTTCACGCGGGACACGTAGGGCGGTCCCGCCCGCGCTGACGCGGTGAGAGCGGGCCGGAAGCAGCCGGATAGATCCCGATCTGCGAAAGCTCTATCCCGCCTGATCTTTTGATCCCAGGACATTGCATATTCGAGGCCGACCCGCCGGCCATTCCGATCCCTGGTGTCCTTGCGGATTCGAGACCGGACCGCCGCCATCCATCCCCTTGCAAATCGGCGACGTCGCTCCGGTGGAGCTATCTTCAGACCCTTTTACGTGCTTCCGGGTTCGTCACCCGCATAGGCTTACCGTCGATGGAGGCGAGCGCATTTTCGATGCTTTGCCCGTAAAACACGGCCCATGTCTCCCGAACGCCATAGCCGAGATGCGGCGTCAGCAGTATTGGGCGAATGGCGGAGGGGATGATCCGCCGGCAGCGGCTCGCGGTAATAGACATCGAGAGCCGCGACGATGCGGCGAGATTCCACGGCCTCGATCAGGGCCGCCTCTTCCACGATGGGGCCGCGCGACGTGTTGATCAGGAGCGCGCCCGGCTTCATCCGCGCGATATCGGAAGCGCCGATCAGCCCGCGCGAGCGCGATGACATGTGGATGCTGATTGCATCAGACCGCGACAGAAGCTCATCTTTCGAGGCGAGTGTCGCACCCGCTGCCAGCGCTTTTTCTGCCGTCAGGTTCTCGCTCCACGCCAGCACAGTCATGTTCAGCGCCCGGCAGTAACCAGCCATGAACGAGCCGAGACGGCCTAGTCCGATGATCCCGATGGTCTTTCCCGCCAGGCTGATGCCGACCGGCACGCTTTCCTGAAATCTTCCCGCCCGCATGTTCGCGTCGGCGGCCGGAATCGCCCGCGCCGCTGCCAGCAGGAGTCCAAGCGCCAGCTCGGCCGGGGCGGCCTCGGTGCCTGCGCCGCCGGCTGTGTTGCACACCGGGATGCCGCGCGCGGTGCAGTCCTCCGCGTCGAGCGAGGCATGTGCGCGCCGGTAAAGACGCACGGCCGTAAAGTCTCCACGTTCGAGCCAAGCGCCACGCCCCTTTCTGCCCGGTAGCCGCGAAATTGACCGCGCACCACATCTTTCTCCGTCAATGCCGGAATTGCCTTTAAACCTTGACCTTCTCATCGCGGATGGATTCGCTGTCCGCTCGCACCGGCGGTTCCATCGCAAGATTCGTCAGAACCTGCAGCAGATGATTCTGAATCACGTCGCGCATCGCGCCGGTCTGATCGTAAAATGTCCCGCGCCCGTCAACCCCGAAATCTTCCGCCATCGTGATTTGCACGCTCTCAATGTGATTTCGATTCCAAAACGGTTCAAGGAATGCGTTGGCAAAGTGGAAATAAACGATGTTGTTGACCGGCCACTTGCCCAGATAATGGTCAATCCTGAAAATCGAGGATTTGGGAAAGCTTCCTAGCAAAATACGTTCAGCGCGCGTGCCGATGGCAGATCCGTTCCGAAGGGCTTCTCCACAATGACTCTCGCGTTCGTCACACAACCCGACTTGCTGAGTTGTTCCACAACGGACCCAAAGAGCACTCGTGGAATTGCGAGATAATGCGCCGGCCGCTGCGAGGACCCAAGCTCTTGCCGGTTGCCTGAAAAGTAGCGGCTTCCCCGTAATCGCCGCTCACGTACCGAAGGAGACTGCTGAGTTTCTCGAAGGCGCTGCGGTTGAACGCTCCCTGCTTTTCCAGACTTTCCTGGGCTCGCATGCGAAGCTGGTCAAGGGTCTAGGGCGACTTGGCCACACCGATTACCGGAACATCGAGATGGCCACGCATGATCAGCGCCTGAAGCGCCGGGAATAGTCTTTTTGTATGCGAGGGATCTGGTCGAGTAATCCGGAGGCGTTCGTACGATGTTCGGCCGTCTCTTATCCGTGTTCATCCGCGGCTGATAATCCTGTTGAGACGTTTGTTTAAGCGGGCACAAGTATTGGCCGCCGATGAACGCGGATGAACGCGGATAAGAATAAAATCATATGAGTATGTTTGCCGAAACGCTATGCTAGTTGGCTCAAGCTTCTTGAGCGTCCAACGGAGCCGCAGCAGGGCCGCATAAACTCTCTTGGCCTTAGTAGAGCGCCAGGTGCTCACGCCGCACAGAGAGCCTTACTCGGTTCGGGGACCTCTTCGCCGCTCTCGATCATGTCAGCCAATACCTGAAGGGCTATTGACTTCACCTTTCGCACCGTTTCGTCTTCCGTGGAGCCATAGGCCATCACCCCTGGAAGGTCCGGTACGGAGGCTAGGATGCGACCATCCTCTTCGCGGTCCATGGCTATGCGTTATTGTAGCGATTTTCATGGGTGGAAATACAGGACGGTGAGGTGCGGACCGTGTTAGCGTCTAAAGCAGGGAGGTGCGCTTGCGATTCTTCGCGCTGGCTTTACTGGCACTTCCCGTCATAGCCCAGCCGCGGGCGCCCATTGGCCTGATTCACGGCAGCCTGCTTGAATGCCACGCGAGCGGAGGATCGGGCGAGCTAACCGTCCGGACCGCGGACGACCAGATCTTCCGCTTCGCGTTCGACGACAAGACCTATTTTGAGCGCGAACAGGAGCACAGCGCACCAGGCCGGCTGGAAAAAGGCGATTGGCTGGAGATCGTGGCGGACGAGTCGCCCGCGAGCCCGTTGAGCTATGCCCGCACCGTACACGTGATCGAGCGCCAAGCGCCAGCCCGCTTGCGGCCGGTGGCGCGGGCCGATCCCCTGTTTCCGCGCGGAGACCTGACGTTTTCCGGGGTAGTGAAGCGGTTGAACGGGGAACGCCTGGTGCTCGATACCCGTAGCGATGGCGAAAAGACCATTCTGCTGCGGCGGGACACCAGCTTCCTTGCCGAAGGCGACCCGGTGGATGCCTCTGCGCTGCAGCCTTATACGCGCGTGTTCGTGCGCGCGGGCAAAAACCTGGATAACCAGATCGAAGCTTATCAAGTAATCTGGGGGGAGATCCTGGAGCCCCGCTAAGCGCCGCCCGACGCTTGGTGTACCATGTTAATTACCACATGAAGGACTTACTGGAATCCCTCCATCCTGGGGATCCGGACTGGAAGCTCGCCGCAGCGATCGATCCGGATAGGCTGCCGGCGCATATCGCCATTATTATGGACGGAAACGGGCGCTGGGCGAGCCGGCGGCGGCTGCCGCGTGTGGCGGGTCACAAGGCCGGGGTGGGGCCTGTGCGCAGCACCGTCGAGACATGTGCGCGGCTGGGAATTAAGGTCCTGACGCTGTACGCGTTTTCGGTTGAGAACTGGAAGCGGCCGCGCGCGGAAGTGGAGACGCTCTGGCGGCTGCTGCGCTTTTATCTTCGCAAAGAACTGCCGGAGCTGCAGAAGAACGATATACGGCTGCAGGCTATCGGGCGGCTGGATGCCCTGGCGGCCGATGTGCGGCGCGAGCTGGACGAGGTGGTGGACGCCACGGCGGCAAACCGCGGCCTGCTGGTGAACCTGGCGATCAACTACGGCGGCCGCACCGAGATCGTGGACGCGGTAAACGGGGCGCTGGAGCTGGCCAGAATAGAGGGCCGGGTAGACTCGCTGCATTTCGACGAGGAGACCATCGCGGCGCACCTTTATACGGCCTTGTCTCCGGAGCCCGATCTGCTCATTCGCACTTCCGGCGAGATGCGCATCAGCAATTTCCTGCTGTGGCAGATCGCTTACGCGGAACTGTACATGACCGAGACGTTGTGGCCGGACTTCAGCCGCGCCCACCTGCTCACGGCGGTGCTCGAATATCAGAAGCGGGACCGTCGCTATGGCGGTCTGAGCGGCGCCCGGCTCAATGTGGCAGCCACCGCCGTCGCCGAGGAAATGATCGCCGCTTTGCCCTCTCGATGAAGCGCGTCCTCACTGCGCTGGTGATGATTCCGGCGGTCCTGTACGTGGTGCTCTGGGCGCCCTACTGGGCCGTGGTCGGAGTCACCGCGCTGGTGGCACTGCTCTGCTATTACGAATACCGCGGCATTGTGGCGGCGTATGGCGCGGGGACCCTGGGACCGCTGGGCTATACCGTGGGGATGCTGATTCTGCTACTGCCGCAGAGCCCCGGCCTGTTGCCGCATAGCGAAAGCTTGCTGGTGCTGGTGCTGGCGGCAGCGCTGCTGGCTCTTGGCCTGGCGCTTGGCGCGGACGATCTACGCGCCGGTATCCTGCGCGCCGCGTTCCTGGCGCTGGGGGTGGTGTACATCTTCGGCTGCTGGCGATACGCGCCGCTGTTGGGCGCGACGAACCGCTATTGGCTGCTATACGCGCTGTGTTTGAACTGGATCGGCGATATCGGCGCTTACTACGTGGGGCGACGCTTCGGGCGGCATAAATTGGCGCCGATAGTCAGTCCGGGCAAGTCGTGGGAAGGCGCCGCGGCCTCGCTCGGGGCATCGCTGCTGTTCGGATTCTTGCTGCTGCGCTGGGCGATTCCCTCGGTTCCACCGGGCGTAGCGCTGGCGCTTACCGCGGCGGCCAACATCGCCGGCCAATTCGGGGATCTGTGCGAATCCGGGCTGAAGCGCGGCGCCGGCGTGAAGGACAGCGGCACGCTATTGCCGGGGCACGGCGGTATGCTGGACCGCGTAGATAGCACGCTCTTCACTTTGCCGGTGGTATATTTGTACGTTGCCTGGCGACACGCCGGCAACTGAAATATGAGTCGCGCACGGTGGATGCTGATTCCGCTGCTGGCGGACGCACTGATGGCCACCGGCCCCACAGGGGCGATCACCGGGACGGTGACCGATGCTACGGGCGCGGACGTGCCCAAGGCCCTGGTTACGGTGACCGACCAGGCCACCAACGCCACCCGCGTGGCGACCACCAACTACGATGGCGACTACACCGTGGCGCTCCTTCCTCCCGGGCATTACCAGGTGGAGGTGGAGAAGCCGGGTTTCCGCAGAATGGTCCAGCGCGACGTGACGCTGGACGTGGACAGGACCGCGCGCGTCGATTTCATCCTGCAAGTAGGAATACTGAACGAGGAAGTGAAGGTCACCGGTACGGCGCCTTTGGTCGAGACGGACACTTCCACGCTGGGGCAGGTGATCAACGGCCGGATGGTACATGAGCTGCCTCTGAACGAGCGTAACTTCCTCTCCTTCGCGCTGCTCGCTCCTGGAAGCCAGTTGCCCGTCGAGGGCTCCCAGAACTCCACCCAGGGAGGCGCCATCAGCGTCAACGGAGCGCGCGAGCAATCCAACAATTTTCTGCTGGAGGGCGTGGATAATAACGACCCGTATATCAATCAGTACGTAGCGCTGCCCTCTATCGACGCGATCCAGGAGTTCAAGGTGCAGTCGAGCGATTACTCCGCCGAATTCGGGCGGAGCGGCGGCGCGCAAGTGAATGTCATTCTGAAGAGCGGATCGAACGAGTTGCATGGCGGCGCCTTTGAGTTCTTCCGCAACCGCAACTTGGACGCCAGGAATTTCTTCGATCTTCCGGCGTGCACTGCCGCTTCGGAACCCGGCACCTGCGGCCCCATCCCGCGCTTCGATCGCAACCAGTTCGGAGGCACTTTGGGTGGGCCGGTTCGAAAGGACAAGACTTTCTTTTTTGGTTCGTATGAGGGTCTGCGTCTGCGGCAGGCGAGCACGCGGGAAGCCACCGTGCCTTCCGAGGATCAGAAACGGGGGACGCTGGAACTGGTGCCGTCCGCGTACACCGACCCGGCCGGCCTGGCGATTTTCAATCTGTACCCCGCGGCCAATGTGGGCGCAGACCTGGCCACTTCGAACACCTTCGTCTCGGCTCCCGTGATTCGCAACACGGAGAATCTGGCGCTGTTGAAGATGGATCATCACGCCGGACCCAAAGACACCTTGACGGCGCACTATGCGCGGTTTGGCGAGGATCGCTTCAATCCTTTCGATCCCGTAAATGCCTTCACCAACCTGCCGGGCTACGGCAGTTACACGCTCAACAACGGCCAAAACGCGGGCGCCGGATGGACCCACGTCTTCACCTCGAGCGCCGTCAACGAGCTGCGGCTGGGATTCAACCGCATGCGCGCGGGCGCTTTCCAGCAGAGTTATGGAACGAATGTCAGCGCGCAGCTGGGTTTTCCCGACGTGTTGACTAATTCGGTGGACCTGGGATATCCGGACGTGAACCTGCTCGGTTTCGACGGCATTGGCGAGCCGGTGAACTATCCGCAAGACCGCCACGATACCACCATCCATCTTTCCGACAACCTGGCGTGGATCAAGGGGCGCAACCAGTTCAAGTTCGGCGCGGACATACGCAACATTCAGGTGAACGATTACCTGGACTTCCTGGCGCGGGCCGATTGGTTCTTCGAAGCCGGCACGGAGGACGGCATGAGCGGGAGTCCGGGGATTGCGCTCGCGCAGTTAGTGGCGGGCTTTCCGGATTACGCCGTGGCGGTGACGGGCAACACCTTCAACACCCTGCGCAGCACGGGGATGAACTACTACATCCAGGACGACATTCACGTGGTGCCGCGCCTGCTGCTGAATGTGGGCATGCGGTATGAGTACAACGGCCCTCCGGTCGAGTCGCACGATCGCTTCAGCGTGCCGGACCTGAGCGCCAATTCCGCTACCTGCACGCCGGTTCCCGACTGCCAGTTCATCCTCGCGGGCACCGACGGGATTCCGCGGGCCACTTACAAGCCGGCGCTCACCGACTTCGCCCCGCGCATCGGGGTAGCCTGGCGGCCGATGAAATCGGAGCGCTGGGTGGTGCGCTCGGCCTATGGCGTCTTCTACGATGTGGGTATCTTCAACATCAATATTTTTCCGCGCGACAATCCGCCGTTCTACGACTTGTTCTACTACCCCAACAACGGCTCGAATCTGATTCAGAACATTCTCAGCCAGCCGGCGCAGGCTATTGTGGAGCCTAACACCATTGCGCGCAACTTTCGCGACGGCTACATGCAGCAATGGAACGTAGACCTGCAATACGAGCTGATGGCGAACTGGATGGTGGATGCGGCCTACGTGGGATCGAAGGGCACGCGCCTGGCGGATGTGCGGGACCTGAACGAGACGAATCCAGCCACGGGCCTCGCGCCTTACCCGCAATTTTCCTCGATCCTGTACGTGGAGTCGGCGGCCTCCAGCTCGTACAACTCTCTGCAGCTACGCTCCGAAAAGCGCGTGGGGCAGGATCTGGCTTTTTTGGCGGCATACACGTTTTCGAAATCGCTTGACGACGTTTCATCGGTGTTCGGCGGCAGCGTGGGGTCGGGCCTGCCGCAGAACTCGGACGACCTGAGCGCCGAGCGCGGGCTTTCCGATTTCAATGCGAGACAGCGTTTCGTACTCAGTTCGGTTTACGACCTGCCGTTCGGCCGGAAGTGGCTCAAAGGTCCGGGCGTCGGTGAGAGGATTTTGGCCCACTGGCAGGCCGCCGGGATTCTGACGGTGCAGACGGGCTCGCCGTTCACCGTCAATCTGGCGTCGTCGGAATCCGGCTCGGCCATCGCCGCCTTCGGCAATCCCTACCGGCCGGATCTGATCGCTAATCCTTATAGGCCAGGGCCGGTGATGGCGAATCCCAATGCGGCTTGCCATGAGACAATCGCCGAAGGTGGGTTGGCGGCCAGCGTGGTCGACCAGCCGGGAAGCTGGTTTAACACCTGTGCCTTCGTGCAGCCTCCCGATGGCCAGTTCGGCAACGCGGGCCGGAACATTATGACCGGGCCGGGATTCAACAATCTCGATTTTTCGCTATCCAGGAGCATGCCGTTGCGCGGCGACAAGCACCACCTGCAGTTGCGCGGGGAGTTCTTCAATATGTTGAACCATCCGAACTTCGATATTCCGAATCACGTGTTCGGGGGGCCGACGTTTGGGGAGGTGCTGTCGGCGAACGCTTACGGCAACAAACCGCCCCGGCAGATTCAATTGGGGCTGAAGTATGTGTTCTGACTATAATGGCTTGAGATGTACATTGGGCAGGCCCAGCAACATCATCTGCGCCGCAGGCGCAATTCTCCGTCCGATCATCTGTCCTGAGGTTTTTGCTGACAACTTCACTGCGGGACAGCCTCTGTGTTGCCGAGCATCGCCTGCTGGCGTCCGTCCAAACAAGGTCAGCGAACACGCCAGAGGAATTGCTCCTATGGACACTGAATAGGAGTTGTGTTATCTTACTTCTTTGCGATGTCCATAGGAGAAAAGAGGAAAGCCGAAAAATCCGCAGTTCTGCAAGGCACCCTCGATCTGATGATCCTGAAGACGCTGTACGCTCTTGGTCCCCAACACGGATTCGGGATCGCGCGGCGCATCGAACAGATGCGTGAACAGGTGTTGAACCTGAACTGCCGCGACTTCAGCAACAGGGCTGGATCGACTGCGAGTGGAGCACATCGGAGAACAACCGGAAGGCGAAATTCTACTCGATAACCAAGCGCGGATTCAAACGGCAGGCGGTCGAAACGTCGAACTGGGAAGCAATTTCGGGCGTAATCGGCCGTATCTTTCGTCTCGAGGGTCCAAAGTAGTCATGATCTCTTTGATTCTTCGCTTTATATCTCGGGTCCGTGGTCTCTTCGGTCAAGCCACAGCAAATCGCGAGTTTGGCGACGAAATCGCGATGCACCTTGAACTTCTGACGGAGCGGCTTATTCGGCAAGGCATGAGCCGAGAGGATGCAGTTTGTGTAGCCCGCCGCCAGTTTGGCAACGTCGGGCTAATCCAAGAGCGCCAAAGAGACGCACGAGCATTTCTATGGATCGCGACAGTCTTCCAAGATGTACGTTACGGACTGCGCATGCTCGCCAAGAACCCGGGCGTCACCGCAATCGCGATCACTTCAGTTGCGCTGGGTATTGGGGCCAACACATCAATCTTCACTGTTGCTAAGGCCGCCCTATTCGATGCGCTTTCGGTTCCTCGTCCAGAGCAGTTGCGACTCCTCGCCTTCGCGCAGGGCGACCGATCGGTGGCACAGCACGACAACTGGGGCGATTTCTATTCGGACGCTCAAGGCCGCACGGTAATCGCCTCATTTTCGTATCCCATTTATCAGGCACTGCGCCACCGGGATCACAGCCTCGGCGATCTCTTCGCGTTCGTAGACCTCGGCCAATTCGAGCATCTTTCAGCGACCATCGACGGTCACGCGGAAGTGGTCACCGCAGAACTGGTGTCCGGAAATTTCTTTCAGCGCATCGGTGTTGGGACTGTCCTCGGGAGACCAATCGAGCCGGCAGATGACGCCATACCTGGCTCTGGTGCTGTTGCAGTCGTAAGCGATTCGTTCTGGGCCCGGCGATTTAACCGGTCACCCTCGGTCATTGGCAAGACCGTTGACGTCAATCTTACGCCGGTAATGATTATCGGAGTTGCTCCGCGCGGCTTCTCAGGCGCGTCGCATGTGCATACGCCCCAGGATCTGTTCATGCCCCTTAGCATGCAGCCGGTTGTCTTCCCCCGAGAAGCCGGTTCACTACTCTCCGATTCTGATACGTGGTGGATCCAGATCATGGGGCGCCGGCAGCCGGGCATCTCTGATGAGGAAGGGCGTGCTTCGCTGGCTGTCAGCCTTAGCCAGGCCGTCAGATCCACTATGACGATTCCAAAGGATCGAACCGTGCCGCCCCTACTGCTGTTACCTGGAGGCAGAGGATGGAACTACGCTGCGCAGGAACTGGAACACCCAATGCCGTACCTTCTCGCGCTCGCTGGTTTGGTGCTGCTGCTTTCCTGTGTGAATGTGGCAAATCTTCTTTTGGCTCGCTCCGCGTCCCGTATTCGGGAGATAAGCGTGCGCTTGGCTCTGGGCGCAGGTAAAACGCGCGTTGTACTCCAGATGCTCACTGAGAGTCTGTGCCTTTCCGCCCTGGGCGGGTCCGCCGGGCTGCTGATCGGGTATTTGGGCCGGAACATTCTTCCCCAACTGCTGTCGCCATCCTGGGGGCCCGCCACTGTTAGCACACGTTTCGACTGGCGCGTATTCGAGTTCACGTGCGTCATCTCTATACTCACCGGTCTTGGCTTCGGCGTGGGGCCAGCCTGGCAGGCTACGCGGACCAGCGTAATTGCCGGGCTCAGGGATGGTGGACGGACGATGACTGATTCTCGAAAAGGAATCACCGGCAAGACGCTGGTCATTCTGCAGGTTTCCCTGTGCATGCTACTGCTGGTGAGCGCCGGACTGTTCCTCAGAACGCTCGCAAACTTGAACGCACTCGATCCCGGCTTCAACAAAAGAGGTCTATTGCTATTCGCCATCGAACCGCCTGCACAGCGCTATCCCGCTCCGAAGAACGTCGAGATTCTCCATCAAGTAGAAGAGAAGGTCGCATCACTTCCCGGCGTGCAGTCCGTCACGCTTTCCAAAGAAGCGCTGTTGGCGCAAAGCCGGTCAGAGAGCGATTTTGTGCCAGACGGCCGGCTCCGTATCTCTGGACGCGACCGGCACGTTCCTTTCAACTCCGTCGGACCAAGCTTCTTCACAACAATGGGTATACCCATTTTGTATGGACGGCCCTTTGATTCCCGCGACACGTCAAACTCTCGCGGAGTTGCAGTGATCAATGCGGCATTAGCGCGAAAACAATTCGCCGGAACAAATCCAATGGGCGCCTTTTTCCGGATGAAGGAGGGAGGAGAACCCTTTGAGATAGTGGGCGTATGCGCAGACGCAAAGTATGCGTGGCTTCGCAGCGATGTTTCTCCAACCTTCTATGTGTTGTACACGCAGCAGAAGGAGTTACAGGGCAGTATGACATTCGAGGTGCGCACGAGAGGTAATCCGAGAGACTTTGCCGGAGCGATCCGCGGTGCGGTCGAGTCCGTGGACAAGGACCTGCCCTTGATTGACGTGCGCACACAAGAAGAGCAGATAGAGGCAACCATTGGGCCGGAACGAAGTTTCGCCATCGTCACAACTGGCTTTGGCATTCTCGCACTTGTGCTTGCGAGCATAGGGGTCTATGGTGTGGTGACTGCAGGAGTGTCCCGCCGAGTCAATGAAATCGGGGTTCGCATGGCGCTCGGTGCCCGAGCGGATCAAGTGGTTCGGATGGTTATTAGCGAAGCGATGAGTTTGACCTTTGCTGGCGTTTGTGGAGGTGTGTGCTCAGCCTTATTGGTCACTCGCCTTTGGGGCTCACTGCTTTTTGGGCTCAAGCCCACCGATTTGTTAACCCTCGCTGGCGCGGGATTGATATTGTCAGTCGTTGCGTTACTTGCGAGTTGGGCTCCAGCACACCGAGCTTCCCGCGTTCAACCGGTACGGGCGTTGCGACATGAATAAAGTCCGCCACTCCAGATCGCTAATGTGCTTTGCGACATCACGCGGTACATGAGGAGTTCCTCCCTCTGCGAATGGCAGTCGCGTCAAGCGCCGCTCCTTCTCGATGCGCGTAGCGGAAGGATTGGCGCGCAGCGGCGGCGTGATGGAATGACAACGTCGGCACATGAAGCTTCCGTGTCACCCGCTTAACCGGAAAGTGGGATTGAGGCACCCCGTCAATGGCCAGTCCGCAGCCCGATTATCCCTACCTTCGGCTGGTGCTGATCCACTTCACTTCAGTCCCTCCAAGATGGCATAATTTTCGGGTGGCCCATATGAGTATCGACGAGAGCGCTGTTCTCCGGCTTCGGATTTGCGGCCACTCAGCCTGCCGGGCCACCTTCACACGGCGGCGCTGACGCTGATCCGGTTCGATCAGGAGGAAGCGGAGCGCAGACTCCAATCGATGCGGCATCTCTCGGTGCTGGCGCACCGGGACTAGAGACTATGGATAGCCGAAACTTCAAATTCATGTTTTACGGTTTCACGGCGGCCTGGCTGATCGTCTTGCTCTAATGTACTCACGCTGGTTCGTCGTGGGAGCCGTATCCGCGCAGAGTTGAAGCGGCGTGAGACTCAATTGCGCGAGACTCAGTAGTACAGCCTCAGCTGAATAACGCGAGCCACAGAGTGACCACCAGGGCATGCGTCAGCATGCTGGCGCGGATGCCTTTTGCCTGGCTATAGGCGCGGCCATAGAAGCAACCGGCTACCGCCGCGGCCAGCGCGAGTTTCCAGTTTGGGAAGCCGCGAAAGCTCAGGTGTACCGAACCAAACGCAATCGCCGCGCCCGCCAACGCTATCCTCGGACTGCCGGTCCACTGGGTCAGCCACTGTTGCAGCAGGCCGCGAAAGAAGAATTCTTCCGACAGCGCCACCACCCAGAAGATCCCCAAGAACGTGGCCGCGATTTTCCAGAGAGGCATGATGGGCCCGAAATGCAGCATCCTTGTCGCCCACGCCAGCGGTATACCGGCAATCAGGAAATAAAAGAAATGACGGATACCGATCCGCCATTCCCGCCGGCTCGGAAAGAAGCCGAAACCGATGCCGGACACGCGGCGCTCAAACAGCAGGACCATGGCGCAGAGGCGTATGAGCGCCAGATGGCCGAGGATTTCGAGGTGCAGTCCCGCGATCGGTGAGGTGTAAATCTGTGTCAGATACTTTCGCAGAACCACGGCTGCCACCAGCGCTAGAAACACACCGTCCGCCGGCGGCGAGGGCGGCAGGACCACGTACCAAAGGCTCAGGGCCGTCGCCAGAGCGGCCAATTGCGCCAGCGCCCACCAGCGGAACTGCCCGGTATTCGAGGCATAGACCAGGTAAGGCGCCACGAAAGAGACTATCAGGAACAAGGGCAGGCGCCGCTCGAACCGCCGGGCCGCGGCGGCGAAAGCGGGGAGCAGATAAAATGGATATTCAACCAGGAACGCGGCCAATATCGGAACCGCCGCCCACGCAGGAATGCCCTTCATCCGCGCATACAGGAGCCCCGCGGCGCTCAGCGCTACCCAGCCGGCGAGAAGAGCCGCCCGGAAGCCGCCGAGCGATTGGTTCATTCACCTCATTTTAACATTCGGGTGTATCACGGCCGCCGTTGCCGCGCAGCAGGTTGACGCCCCACCCAACCTGGCGCGGCAGATCGCGCACATGGAGACCGAAACACAAGCGGTCCGCAACGAGTACACCTACCGGCAGACGGTGGTGTTCGCGGAGCTGGATCCGCACGGCGCCCAAACCGGCGAGTATCGCGAGGTGCGCGACGTGGTCCTGTCACCCGAACACGAGCGCACCGAGCAAATGGTCGGCAAGCCCAGCATGAATCTGAAGCGGCTGATGATGACCGACGAGGACTTCCGCGACATGCGCGACATACAGCCCTTCGTGATGACCGAAGACCAGCTTTGGAATTACGAAACCAGGTTTCGCGGCGACGAGAAAGTGGACGACGTGGACTGCTGGGTGCTGCAGGTGCGGCCGCGGCAGATCCTCGCGGGCCAGCGACTCTTCGACGGCCTGCTTTGGGTGGATAAGAAGGATTATTCGATCGTGCGCCTGGAAGGGCAGGCGGTACCGCAGATCCGCAGCATGAAATCGGAAAACCTGTTCCCGCGATTCACCACCCTGCGACAGGTCGTCGACGGGCAGCACCGCTTTCCGATATTCACTTACGCCGATGATACGCTGCCATTCCGCACCGGCTCGCAGAGAGTGCGTATGACCATCCGCTACAGCAACTATAAACGGTTCGGGGCGGAATCGGTGATTAAGTTTGAAAAGCCCTAAGGTGGGACGGGCCTCCAGCGCAAGCATGGTTCGAAGGTACTTTATTTCTTCCTCCAATCGGCGGCTTTCTCCGGCTTGCCCCAAGCCTCGTAAAGCTGCACAATCCATTCGCGGGCGCGGTCCAGATGATACCAGTTCGGGACTCCCATCCAGTCTTTGCGAGCTACCATCCCCCGATAGCCTTCAAGCAGCAGCGGTTCCGCTTCGGTGTATTTCTTCTGTCCAGCCAAGCTGGCACCCAGCAGGCTCTCGCCGCGGAATCGTTGCCAGTCATCCGGCTGCTTATTTCGCTCGAACTCCACGGCCTCGCGCGCGAGGGGCTCGCTCTCGGCGAACTTCCCCTGCGACTGGTAAGCCTGCGCCAGGTCGGCCGCCGAGACCATCGTATCCGGGTGTTCCGAACCCAGCGCGTGCCGTCGCCCTGCCAGGGCCTGCGCTGCATAGGTTTCGGCCAAGGCGTATTTGCCCTGTCGTTGGTACATGGATGCAAAATCCGAAACGACGCTCAGAGTGAGAGGCAGCTCGGGACCCAGCACGCGACGCTCGATCCCCACGGTCTGGCGGAACAGCGCCTCGGCCTGTGCGTACTTGCCCTGCGAGTCGTAGACGAGGGACAGATTGTTCATAGACATCAGCGTGTCGGGATGCTCGGGGCCTAACACGCGGCGCCGGATCTGCAGGGTTTGGCTAGCCAGCGTCTCGGCTTGCGCGTACTTGCCCTGCGCGTTGTAGACGTTGGCTAGATTGCTCATGGAATCCAGCGTATCGGGATGCTCGGGGCCTAACACGCGGCGCTGGATCGCCAGCATCTGAACGTGGAGCGTCTCGGCCTGCGCGTACTTGCCCTGGTCGAGGTAGACGACCGCCAGATTGCTCATGGACGTCAGTGTACTGGGGTGCTCCGGACCCAGCACCCGACGCTTGATCTCCAGTGCCCGGCTCTGGAGCGCCTCGGCCTGCGCGTACTTGCCCTGCTCTACGTAGGCAATGGCCAGATTGTTCATGGAAGCCAGCGTGTCGCGATGCTCGAAACCCAACACGCGGCGCCGGATCTCTAGGGTCTGGCTGAAAAGCGCCTCAGCCTGCGCGTAGTTGCCCTGATCTTTGTGGACGTTGGCCAGACCGTTCATGGAATACAGAATGTCAGGATGCTCCGGACCTAACACACGGCGCTGGATCTCCAGGGCCTGGCTGAAGAGTGCCTCGGCCTGCGGGTAGCTACCTTGCCGGTACGCAGTAAATCCAAGACGGCTGATGGTTTTCAGGGTCTTAGGATTCTCCGCTCCAAGCACGCGGCGCTGCAAATCCAGCGCCCGCTCCAATTGCGTCCGTGCCTCCGGGTATAGCCCCAGCCCCATGTACGTCTGCCCGATGGTGTCCCGAATGGCTGCCTCGACCTCCGGTTGCCGGTTAAACTTTCCCGTGATCCGGGCCGCCGCCCGATCTAACGCCGTGCGCACCTTCAGGTCCGGATCGGCGCTCGGCCCCGACTGTTTGGCTGCGTTAGCCTGTGCTAGCAGATCGTTCTGTAAGAAATCGTTGACGGCTTGCGCCACCGCGGCCTCCGCGTCAGCACGGTCGCGCTGCTTGGTCGCCCGCACGCTCTGCCAGATGCTGACCCCGGCTGCCAGGATGAGCACCAACGCGCAAGCACTGACGGCGGCCAGCGCCCCACGGTAACGCCTCGCGAACTTGCGGGCGCGATATGCAACCGAAGGGGGGACCGCCAGCACCGCTTCATGATTCAGGTACCGCCCGATGTCCGCGCCTAATTCCGACGGCGTGCCGTAGCGCCGCGAGCGATCCTTTTCCAGAGCCTTCAGCGTGATCGCGTCCAGATCGCCGCGCAGTTGCCGCGCCAACGTGGGAGGATCGCAGCCGCGCTCTTCAGCCGTAAACTGGTCGCCCAGAGTGCGCAGCTTCGTGCTGGGGCGAGGCGGTTCCTCCTCCCGCAGCCGCCGCAGCATCTCATCAGAAGCCAGTTCGTGGAATTCCAGCGGCCGCTCGCCCACCAGCAGCTCGTACAGCACCACCCCCAGCGAGTACACGTCCGTGCGCGTGTCCACGTCCAGTCCGGACGAGCCGGCCTGCTCGGGACTCATGTAAGCCGGCGTCCCCACACGGGCCCCCGCCCGTGTGAACTGGCTCTCGCCGATCAGACCGTGCGCAATAGCTTTGGCTACGCCAAAATCGATGATCCGCGGCAGCGGCTTCCCGTCCACGTCGTCCACCAGAATGTTCGATGGCTTCAAATCGCGATGGATGATCCCTTTCTGGTGCGCATGCTGTACGCCTTCGCAGACGTGCACGAAAAGCTCCAGGCGCTCGCGCAGAGTCATCCTGTGCTGGTCGCAGTACTGCGTGATGGGAATACCGGTAATGTACTCCATCACGAAGTACGGCCGCCCTTGGGGTGTCGAGCCAGCTTCGAAGACTTTGGCGATGCTGGGGTGGTCCATCAGCGCCAGCGCCTGCCGCTCGGACTGAAAACGCGCCACTACTTCGCCCGTATCCATCCCGGTCTTGATCAGCTTTAGGGCGACGCGGCGGCGCACGGGCTGGGTCTGCTCGGCCAGCCACACTTCGCCCATGCCGCCCAACCCGATTCGCTGGAGCAACTGATAGGGGCCGATCGACTCTTTCGCCTGCCACACCATTGCTTGGAGTAAATCCGCAGCCGAAGCACTGGATAACGCCGAAATACTGGCGCTAGGGCCTTCGCCGCCCGGATCACCCCGATCGTTGGCGCCGGATTGTTGAGACGACATCGGGGAAGCGCCTCCTGGCGCACTGAATACTGTCAGTTTAGTCCCATGGGGGGCAGATTTTCAGGATCGGCTGTTTGAGTCCCTGCCCCTTGGAGGCTTGCTTCTACCCTCCCGGCGGCGTTAGGCTGCGTTGGGTACCCGTACCTCGCCGAAGCGATGGTCTACGATCTGGGGATTTCCAGGGGAGGTGATCGTGATGCGGCTGCGTGAACGGTTTCCGGAGACATCCTGGACGCTGCTTGCGAGGGCCCGCGAGCAGTGTGACGAAGGAGCCCGCGCCAGAGAAGACTTCGCGCAAAGGTACTATCGACCAGTTCAGGAGTTTCTTTTCGTCCTCGTTCAGGACGCCGAGCAGTCGCGCGACCTGACGCAAGAGTTCTTCACTCGGCTCAGCGAACCGGGGGGCCTTTTCGAGCGCGCGCACCCAGGAGAGGGCGCCTTTCGCAACTACCTGAAGAAAGCCTTACGGAACCTGGTGACCGACTATCACCGCCGCAACCGTAAGGAAGCCCTGCAGACGCATCCCGATCAGTGGAGCGCCGGAGGGTGGGACGTTTTGGATCTACCCAGGTTCCTCGCAGCCGAAGCCGCGTTTCATCGTGCCTGGGTGAAGGCCACACTGGCTGAGGCCCTGACTCGAGTCCGCGCTCTCTGCCTCAAGAGAAAACAGGAGGTACATCTCCACCTGTTCGAGGCGCGGTATCTAAGCGAGGCAGACCCTGCGCCTTCTTGGGAAGAGCTGGGTTCGCGCTACGGCATGGACCAGAAAACTGCCCGGGACCGCGCCGACACGGTGGTCCGCCATTTCCGTCTCGTTCTGCGCCGCATGCTCCGCAACGAGATCACCGTTCCGAGTCGCAGCGGGAGAGGACGCCCCCAGGTGACGGAGGCAGCGATCGACGAAGAGATTGAGGCGTTACTTTCGCCGCTTCAGGACTGAATCATGTCAGACGCAATGATTTCGATATTGGACTATTGTACCGACCGACAGCTTAAGGAGTTGCTTGCGTTAGCGTCCACTAACGCGAAGGTAACGTCGAATTGGCTCCTTGAGGTCGGTGACTCGGAGCAACTGCAGTGCCTGCTCACGGAGATGTGCAGCGGCACCGAGCAGTCCGGAGGCGCACTTCTGGAGGCCGTCTGTTCTCCGGACACGACGGTTGAGGTTCTGATTGCTATAAAGAGAATTGCCAAACGTTTGGCCGTCGCAGCCGAAGCCCATCCCCAAAGCGCCGCGGCCACACTGCTTTACCACCTGTCGGTGGCGTCCGCGCTGGGGTACCACAAGTGCAACATCTCTTCGAAGGATCCGGCCGAGCGCCTGCCGCTCTATAAGGAACTGGCGGCGGAGTTGTCCGACGAGGAGTTGGCGGCCATCTTCGAAAAGGCTATCGATAGCTTACCCTCCGCAAGACCTTGACCCCCTGGGGCGATTCGCCTTCCGGGACTTTCTGATTGCAATTTTTTCTTCCCGTATTCGGATCGTTTGCGCGTATGGAAGATCAAGGGGCTTCCAGAATCGTGACAATTACAATTCTTGATCCAACGGGTACGACAAGCGCCGAGGTTGGAGTTCGAACAGGGCCGTGGGGAGGGGCGGTGATTGGTACGCGATAGCCTCCACCGGCGCGGTCGGGGTGAGGCACCGACGTTGGAGGACAACACAGGCTCTTGCGATCCAGGTCATCGGAAAAGAAGAAGCGTTATGAAGAAAACGAGAGCATCGATGAAACGAACGGTTCGCGAGTTGGGCAGACTGAACTGGGGGAAGCGGGCGTTCGGTGTTTTGGTGCTGGGCGCAGCGACGGCGATTGCCTTACCAGCACAGACTTTCACCACGCTCTTCAGCTTCGATTACACGGACGGCAAGGGACCTAACCCGCTAGTCCAGGCCACCAATGGAGACCTCTACGGGACAACCAGCGAGGGCGGGGGCAGCGGCAACGGCACGGTCTTCAAAATCACCCCGAGCGGCACACTGACGACGCTCTACAGCTTTGCGGTGCCGGCGACGGACGGCGGAGGCCCCCTCGCCGCGCTCGTTCAGGCCGCCCATGGGGAGTTCTACGGAACAGCGTCCCTTGGCGGGGTCAACCCCGGGTCCTTCGATTATGGCGGCGGGACGGTCTTCAAAATCACCCCGGGTGGCACGCTGACGACGCTCTACAGCTTCTGCTCCCAAAGCGAGTGCATGGACGGCGAGGACCCCCTCGCGGGTCTAGTCCAGGCCACCAATGGGGACCTCTATGGGACAACGTATGATGGCGGGGCCAGCATTTTTCCCTGTTTTGCCAACGTCAACGGCTGCGGAACGGTCTTCAAAATCACCCCGAGCGGCACGCTGACGACACTACACACCTTTGCGGGATATCCGACGGACGGCGGTGCCCCCCAAGCGGGACTAGTCCAGGCCACCAATGGGGACCTCTACGGGACAACCGGCGAGGGCGGGGACAGCAACAACGGCACAGTCTTCAAAATCACCCCGGGTGGCACGGTGACCACGTTGCACAGTTTCGACGGCACTGACGGCGCAGGTCCCGAGGCGGGGCTAGTGCAGGCCACCAATGGGGACTTCTACGGGACAACCGAAGTGGGCGGGGCCTACAACGATGGGACGGTTTTCAAAATTACCCCGAGTGGCGCGCTGACGACGCTGCACAGTTTCGACGGCACGGACGGCGCAAACCCCTTCGCGGCGCTCGTCCAGGCCACCAATGGGGACTTCTACGGAGCGACGTACAATGGCGGGACCAACGGCACCGGCGGGACGGTCTTCAAAATCACTCCTGGCGGCACGTTAACAACGCTCTACAGCTTCTGCTCCCAAAGTGCGTGCATGGACGGCATATACCCCGCCGGTCTGGTTCAGGACACCAATGGGGACTTCTACGGGCCAACGTACAGCGGCGGGACCAACGGCTATGGCACGGTCTTCCGCCTGTCGGTCGGTCTGCGCCCGTTTGTGGAAATACAGCCTGCCTCAGAGAAAGTGGGAGCCCGCGTCGACATTCTGGGGAACGATCTGACCGGCGCGATCAGCGTCAGCTTTAACGGCGCTGCGGCTACGTTCACCGTTAACTCTTCTGGTACCGCTATCACGACCACCGTGCCCGCCGGCGCGACCACCGGCACGATCCAGGTGGTGACACCCAGCGGCACGCTTTCGAGCAACGTGCCCTTCCGGGTGTTGCCATAGGGCCCGCTTCTCGCCCAAGGGCCCAGGTGGGGAGGGGCGTGGTGATTTTGGGGGATAGATCCGTTATGAAGAAAAGGAGCACATCGATGAAACGAATCGTTAACGAGTTGAGTAAACTGAACTGGGGGAGGCGGGTGTACGCTGTTTTTGCGCTGTGCGCAACGACGGCGATTGCCCTGCCTGCGCAGACTTTTACCACGCTATTCAGCTTCGATGGAACAGACGGCGCGTACCCCCAGGACTCTGTAGGGGTCGGCGGGTTGGTCCAGGGCACCAGCGGGGACCTCTACGGGACGACCGCTGGGGGCGGCGCCTACGGGTATGGCACGGTCTTCGAGATCAGCACAGGTGGCAAGCTGACCACGCTTTACAGCTTTTGCTCGTCGCCCCAAACGAGTTGCCCGGACGGATCCGCCCCTTACGGCACGCTGGTCCAGGCCACCAATGGGGACTTCTACGGGACAACGGCGGAGGGAGGGGTGGCCGGCGGCCCCGATGGGACCGGTGGGACGGTCTTCAGGATCACTGCAGATGGCAAGCTGACCACGCTTTACGACTTTTGCTCCCAAGCCAACTGCACGGATGGCTCCTACCCTAACGGGCTGGTGCAAGCCACCAACGGGGACCTCTATGGGACAACCAACCAGAGCGGGGCCTACGGCGCGGGCACGGTCTTCAAAATCACCCCCGCAGGCGCGCTGACGACGCTTTACACCTTTTGCTCCCAAACTAACTGCACCGACGGCGCCACCCCATTCGGCAACCTGGTGCAAGCCGCCAACGGGGACTTCTACGGGACAACGTTTGGTGGCGGGGTCGACGACGGTGGCACGATCTTCAAAATCACCCCCGCAGGCACGCTGACGACGCTGGTCACGGCGGTCGGCGGGTACCCTAGCGGCACGCTGTTGCAAGCCACCAACGGGGACCTCTACGGGACAACCTCCCGGGGCACAATCTTCAAGATGACGCCCGGGGGCACGCTGACAACGCTGGGCACGGTTTGCTGTTACTCTTACGCAGGACTGGTGCAAGCCACCAACGTGAATTTCTACGGGACAACGTACGCTGGCGGGGCGTATGGGGGTGGCTCGATCTTCGAAATCACCCCGGCAGGCACGCTGGCGACGCTTTACAACTTTTGCTTCCAAACTAACTGCACGGACGGCGACTGGCCGCTAGCCGGGCTGATGCAAGACACCAACGGGAGCCTCTACGGGACAACATTCGAGGGAGGGGCCTACGGTCTTGGCACGGTCTTCAGCCTGTCTGTCGGCCTCGGCCCGTTTGTGGAAACACAGACTACCTCGGGCAAGGTGGGAAGGGTCGTCGAGATTCTCGGGACCGATCTGACCGGCACGACCAGCGTTACGTTTAACGGCACCCCGGTTACCTCGTTCACCGTCAACTCTTCGGCTTCGGCCATCTCGACCACGGTGCCCGTTGGCGCGACTACAGGCTTGGTCATGGTAACAACACCAACCGGGATGCTGAAGAGCAACGTGCCCTTCAGGGTGCTGCCATAGAGTCCGCAAATCTCGCCTAAGAACCCGCGTAGAAAGACCTCGGAGAAGAGGAGAAGTTATGAAGAAAAGGAGCACATCAATGAAACGAATGGTTAACGCATTGAGCAAACTGAGCTGGGGGAGGCGGGCGTACGCTGTTTTTGCGCTGTGCGCAACGACGGCGATTTCCCTACCTGCGCAGACTTTCACCACGCTGCTCAGCTTCGACGGCACGGATGGCGCAAACCCCTACGCGGGGCTAGTCCAGGCCACCAATGGGGACCTCTACGGGACAACGTACTCTGGCGGCGTCTGCTGTGGCACGGTCTTCAAAATCACTCCGGTTGGCAGGCTGACGACGCTATCCAGCTTCAGCGGCACGGGTAACAGCCCCTGGGCGGGGCTCGTCCAGGCCACCAATGGGGACTTCTACGGGACAACGTACGGTGGCACCGGGACGGTCTTCAAAATCACCCCGAGCGGCACGCTGACGACGCTACACAGCTTCGCGGGATATCCGACGGACGGTGCCGCCCCGATCGCAGGGCTGGTCCAGGCCACCAATGGAGACTTTTACGGGACAACGTACATTGGCGGGACCAGCAGTTTTCTCTGTTTCGCCAACGTCAGCGGCTGCGGGACGGTCTTCAAAATCACCCCGGGTGGCACGCTTACGACGCTATACAGCTTCTGCTCCCAAAGCGAGTGCACGGACGGCGGAGCCCCCTGGGCGGGCTTGGTCCAGGCCGCCAATGGGGACCTCTACGGGACAACGGCGGGAGGCGGCACCAGCGGCAATGGCACCGTCTTCAAAATCACTCCGAGCGGCACGCTTACGACACTCTACAGCTTTTGCCCCCAAGGGGTGTGCACGGACGGCGCAAGTCCCGTCGCGGGGCTGGTCCAGGCCGCCAATGGGGACTTCTACGGGACAACGTTTAGCGGCGGGGCCAACTGTGTCGACACCAGCGGGTGTGGGACGGTCTTCAAAATCACCCCGAGTGGCACGCTAACGACGCTCTACAGCTTCTGCTCCCAAGGCGGGTACGAATGCACGGACGGCGCAGACCCCGCGGCGGGGCTGGTCCAGGCCACCGACGGCAACTTCTATGGGACAACCTATCATGGCGGGGCCAATGACGGCTTTGGGACTATCTTCAAAATCACCCCGAGTGGTACGCTCACGACGCTATACAGCTTCTGCGCCCAAAGCGGGTGCCCGGACGGCGCATACCCCAATGGGCTGGTCCAGGCCACCAATGGGGACTTCTACGGGACGGCGCCGAATGGTGGCAGGGCCTACGGCTATGGCACGGTCTTCAGCCTGTCTGTAAGCCTGGGCCCGTTTGTGGAAACACAGACTACCGTCGGCAAGGTGGGAGCGACCGTCAAGATTCTGGGAAGCGATCTGACCGGCGCGACGAGCGTCAGCTTTAACGGTACGGCGGCTACGTTCACCGTGGTTTCGCCATCCTTAATCACGACCACAGTGCCCGCCGGCGCGACGACCGGAAAGGTCCAGGTGGTGACACCCAGCGGCACGCTTTCGAGCTACGTGCCCTTCAGGGTGCTGCCATAAAGTCCGCGCTTCTGATCCAAGAGCTTTGGGTGGGTCTCAACTCGGAAACCGCTCGGATTCGGGCGAAGTTGGGCTGTGGGACATCCGCGAGGCGGAACCACAGCTGTCGATAACATAACAACCCTTCCCACAGTCCAAACTTCCCCGATGGAGAGGGCGGGCACCACCGATGGCCCGGATGGTTCGCCGCATCGCCGCACGCCCTGCTATTATCAACTCTCTACATGCTCTCTATCTCGCGGATCGCGGCGTTCTCGAGCGCCGCGCTGTGGATTGCCATGCCCTCCTATTGCCAGGAACGTACTCAGGCGCGAGCCATGGTGATTTCCCAACACGGTATCGTCGCCACCAGCCAGACCCTGGCCTCGCAGGCCGGAGCCCAGGTGCTGGCTCGCGGCGGCTCCGCCATGGACGCCGCCATCGCCGCCAACGCCGTGCTGGGCCTGGTCGAGCCCATGAGCTGCGGCATCGGCGGCGATCTCTTCGTGCTCTACCGGGAGGCTAAGACCGGCAAGCTCACCGGCTTGAACGCCAGCGGCTGGGCGCCCCGCGCGCTGACCATCGAGTTCCTTAAGTCCCAGGGCCGCGAATCGATGCCGCAGGACGGCATACATTCGGTCACCGTCCCCGGGTGCGTCGACGGCTGGGAAAAATTGCACAAGCGCTTCGGCCGGCTCAACTGGCGCGATCTGTTCCGCCCCGCCATCTATTACGCTGAAAACGGCTTCCCGGTGACCGAGATTATTCAGGACACCTGGAAATCTTCGATCGGCAAGCTTTCCGGCGACGAGAATGCCCGCCAGATTTTTTTGCCGGAAGGCCGCCCGCCCGAGGTTGGCCAGGTGTTTCGTAATCGAAGGCTGGCCGCGGCTTACAAGCTCATCGCCGCCGAAGGCGCCACGGCTTTCTATCGCGGCGAGGTGGCTCGCGCCATTCTCAAAACCTCGGCGCGCCTGGGCGGCAAGATGTCGGCTGCCGACCTCGCCGAATTCGAGTCCGAATGGGTCGAGCCGGTCTCCACCGATTACCGCGGCTGGAAAGTCTACGAATTGCCGCCCAACAGCCAGGGCATCGCCGCACTGGAGATGCTCAACATCCTCGAAACTTTTCCCCTGTTCAGCTATGCGTCCGCGAGCCCAGAAGCCCTGCACCTGGAGATTGAAGCGCAGAAGCTGGCCTACGCCGACCTGCACCGCTACATTGCCGACCCGCGCTTCGCCCAGGTCCCGACGGCGGGGCTCATCTCCAAGAGCTACGCACGCGAGCGGGCGGCCCGCATCGATCCGCGGGAGGCGCATTGCGAAGCGGCACCCGGTAAGCCCCCCGCCACCGCTGGTGACACCATCTATCTCGCGGCCGTGGATGCCGAGGGCAACATCGCCTCGCTCATACAGAGCGTTTATCTCAGCTTCGGCTCCGGCGTGGCCGTAGACGATTTCGGGTTCCACCTGCAGAATCGCGGCGGGCTATTTGAGCTGGATCCTGAGCACCCTAACGCTCTGGCGCCTCGCAAGCGCCCCCTTCATACCATCATTCCGGCCTTCATGGAGAAGGATAATGTGCACCTCGGTTTCGGCATCATGGGCGGTTACAACCAGGCGCAGGCGCACGCGCAGTTCGTCTCCAACCTGGTGGACCACAATCTTAATATCCAGGCTGCCCTGGAAGCTCCGCGCTTCACCAAGCTGACCTTCGGCGGCTGCGATGTGATGATCGAGAATCGCGTTCCGCCCGCCGTGCGCGATGCGCTCTCCGCGCGCGGCCATAAGCTCGAAACCCTGGCTGATTTCTCCGGCTGGATGGGTGGCGGCCAAGCCGTGCTCTACGATTCGGATGCCAAAGTGAACTATGCGGCTTCCTCGCCGCGCAAAGATGGCGCCGCCGTCCCGGAGGCTCCGCCATATTTTCAATAACCTTAGGATGGTTATATACAGCGACTGGCGCTAACTTAATGAAAACAATAGAAATCAAGCTTTTGCCGGCTTGTACTGGTACCCACACCCTTATAAAATCTCAACGAATCTGCGATCTTTTTTATGCGAGAATAAGAGAACGTAATAAGTATTTCCGAGACTCTACACTTGCTGGAGGCCATAAGTGAACTACGACCCTGAAACACCGTTTGACAGCATAGAAGGTTCTCACGAATACGTTACCCTGCTGGCGGAAGCCATTGAAGAGGCCCGCAAGGAGGTCGACGCCGACATTGCGGTAGCGGGCGCCGAAGAAGCCGAACGCCGCAAAGAGGCGCTGCAACTGGTGAATTACAATCTGGCCAAGTTAAGCCTTCACATCACCACCAGCCGCCGCATTCTGAACGATCTGCGCACCCTGCGCCGCCTGCTCCTCGCCGAGCGCCAAGCCGACACTCCGCGCACGCGGGTGGCCGGCGCGTCGAGTTAACGGAGAGCGGTCAGCTCCTGATCCTTGTACTGGAGTTGATACAACTTCCAGTAAATGCCGCGCTGTGCCAGCAACTGCTGATGTGTTCCCGATTCGCGCAGGCGGCCCTTGTGCATGACCAGGATGCGGTCGGCGCGCTGAATGGTGGAGAGGCGGTGCGCGATGACGATGGAAGTGCGGCCTTCCACCATGCGGGCGAGGGCCTCGCGCACACGGAATTCGGTTTCCGTATCGACGCTCGATGTGGCTTCGTCCAGAATCAGAAAGCGCGGATTGTGCGCCAGCGCGCGCGCGAAGCTGATGAGCTGTTTCTGACCGGTGGAGAGGCCGCTGCCGCGCTCGCGTATGGGCTGATCGAAACCATCCGGGAGCGAGTGGATGAAATCCATCAGGTTCACCTGTTCGGCGGCTTCCTCGACGGCCCGGCGGTCGATGCCGGGCGTGCCCAGGCGGATGTTATCCTCCAGGGTGCCGGTGAACAGGTAGGGGTCCTGCAAGACCACGCCAAACTGCCGCCGCAGGGCTTGCGGGTCGAGTTGGCGGACGTCTTCGCCTCCCACGCGGATGGCGCCCTTGCGCACATCGTAGAAGCGCATTAAAAGGCTGATGAGGGTGGTCTTGCCGGCGCCGGTGTGGCCCACCACGGCAATGGTTTCGCCGGGCTCGATTACGAAGCTGACGTCGCGCAGCACCCAGTCCTCGCCCTGGTAAGCGAACCACACGCCGTCGAACTCGATGCGCGCGGAGGCGGGCGCCGGCAGCGGGTTGGGCGTAAGCAGGATTTCGGGCTGGGCGTCCAGCAGTTTGAAGATGCGCTCCGCGGAGGCCATGGCGCCTTGCAGGATGTTGTATTTATCGCTGAGATCCTGTATGGGACGAAAGAATCGCAGGCCGTATTGCAGGAACGCGACCACTACGCCGAGGGTGAGGGCGCCGCGCTCGATACGGAAGCCGCCGTAGGACAGGATCCCGGCCAGCGCCAGCATCGACAGGAATTCAATCACCGGGTAGAACCAGCCATAGGCCACAATGGCGTCCTTGTAGGCATCCATGTGCTCGCGGTTCACGCCATCGAATTCCTGGCGGCTCCGGGCTTCGCGGTTGAAAAGCTGCAGCACGACGATGCCGGTCACGTGCTCCTGCAGGTAGGCGTTGATTTTGGCGATGGCCACGCGGATGCGGCGGTAACTCTGAGTGACGCTGCGCCGGAACACCACGGTAACGAGAATCACGAGCGGCATCACGGAGAGCATCAGGACCGCGAGACCCGGGCTGAGCCGGAACATGATGGCCACGATGAAGGCCAGCACCAGCACGTCGGCGAGGATGGTGACGAGGCCCGAAGCGAAAAGGTCGTTCAGCACATCGACGTCGGTGGTGACGCGCGTGACCAGCCGACCCACGGGGTTGCGATCGTAGAAGGCGACGTCCAGGCGCTGGAGGTGCGCCATGAGCTGCTTGCGCAGATCGAACATGGCGAGCTGGCCGGTGTACTGCATGAGATAGGTTTGCGCGAAGCCGAAGACGAAAGAGCCGAGCAGTATGCCGAGATAGAGCAGGCCCACGGCGGAGAGGCCGTTCCAGGGGCCAGTCGGCAGGTATGCGTCGATAGGCGTGGGCACGCGGGACGGGTTGGGGTGTATGTAGCGGTCGACGGCAATCTCAGTCAACAGCGGACCGGCCACTTGCAGCAGCGACTGCAATAGGAGGAAGACGAGCGAAAGGGATACATAGCCGCGGTAGGGGCTCATATAGGTCAGCAGCCTGCGCATCAGGCGCGAATCGTATGCTTTGCCGAGGATTTCTTCTTCCACTTTTTTCAGTGTAGCGTGGCTGGGGGGCGACTCGGTAAGATCGCGGAGCCGGTCTATTTGAAGCGCTTTTTGTAAAAGAAGTCCAAGCCGAATTCGCCGTAAATGTCGCGTTCGGCTACCGCGGTCCACCTGGAATTGATATCCCACTCGATGCGGATGACTTGCGGGTTGCTGGAGGTCACGTCCTGGATGTAGATGAAATCGAGCTGCTTGGTGATCTGCTGTTCCAGCGTGATGGTCGCCTGGGGGGTGTTGGTTGCCCCGATGATCTGAGGATCGACGCTGAGCTGGGTGACTCCGAAGAGGCGCTGCAACGCGCCGGACACTGGGTTGACCACGGCCTGGCCCAGTACCGCTGAGGCGCCCGTCTGGGTGACAGTCTGTTGCGCGGGAGGAGGCTGGGAGGCAGCGAGGGTGGGATCGGTGGTGGGAACCTTTCCGGCGGCCAGCAGCCCCACGAGATCGGAAAACTGCAGAGGCGGATCCGATTGATAGCTCAGCTTGAGCTGGTCAATGGGTCCGGAGACGGTCAGCGTTACGTCCACGCCCTTGGCCTGGGTTTCCAGCTCGAGGTTCAGCATCGGTTCAATTTTCATTGGATTGTAGAACCCGATCGAGCCCCGGTCGATGGTGTACTTGGAGCCAAAGAACACAATTTCGCCTTCAGTGACATTTACCCGGCCGAGCACGCCCGGGTTGGCAGGCGTACCGCGCAGTGTCAAGTGCGCTTCGGCTTGCAAATTCTGCGTGAGCGACGTTTGAAATTGCACATCCGGCGATGTGTCGATGTGCACATCGAACCGCATGCCCGCGAGTAAGCCGGTCTCCGCCGCAGGAGCGCTGGGAGGGGCGGCGCTTTGCGCCAGTATGGCGCCCACATCCGTGTGCGAATAGAGCGCCACATTTTCAACCGTGACGTTTCCCGAGACCAGGCTGCGCACGGTGTTGCCGCCGGCGGTGAGGGTGGCGTTGGCCTCGGTGCTGACGCCAGGGGGATACTGAACACGCACGTGGTGTGCGTTGCCTTGCAGGCGAAAATTCATCTGGGGTCCGCCGTATGCCACGAAGCCCGCCAGCGTGAGTGTGCCGCCGCCGCATTCGCCGCTGAGGTTGTCGATGCGCGCCTCGGTGCCGTCAAAAACAATGGCTCCGTTGGCGTTGGAAAGTCCGTTGGGCAGGCCCAGCATGTTAAATGATGCTTTCTGCAATTGCAGCCGACCGTTGATCACAGGGTCCGCTGCCGTGCCCTTTACCGTGGCATTCAGCGCCACCGTGCCAGAGGAAAAGATGGTCGGATCGAACCCCTGGAGGATCTCCAGATGTACGCTGCCGTCGGCCCGCAGGTCGAGAGCCGTGGGCCCTTCGAGCGAGGCAGTGCCAGTCAAGCTGAGATCCGTGTCGGGCCCGGTCAGGTGGGCGCTTTGAATGCGCACCGTCGAACGGTCGAGCGCTACGACAATGGGCTCCGCGTTGCGCAGCCCGATATTGCGGCGGGTCTTCACGCCGGCCACTGGGATGGAATGCACGTCCAAGGTGGAAATCCGCAGCTCGGCATGCAGCGCATCCGGCTTAGCCGCCGGACCACTCACATTTACCTGACCGGCTGTGAGCGCATCGACGCCTGGCTGCGGGGCCATCTCGAGCAAGCCGGAAAGTGCGGAGTAAGTGACATTGGCGAAGGTTAGTTGCGCACTCATAGGGTAGTCGCCCGCAAGCTGCATGCGGCCATTCCCGTGTAAGTCGGCTTTGGCGAGGTTGGAAGTCAGGTTGAATGCTACTTCGTTGCCGCTGGTGTGCGCGGTGGCGGTGAAGTCGCCCAGCGGCCGGCGGCCGGCGGTCAGCCCCTTCGCGACAAGCTCGGCATTTAAGCTGGAGACCAGCGGCGTGGTGTTGGGGCGCAGGGTCGCCGCGCCATCGGCGGATATTTCGAGCGAGCCGGCGAGCCCCGGATTGAGTCGCTGGATAGCTTGTAAGTGGGCAAGCTGCAGCTGATTGCCGACTAAGTGGAAGCGTGCCTGGCCGGACTGCCAATCGTTGGGCGGATGCGCGAACGATCCGGAGGCATCGATATGGTTGGGGCCCGCCGCCAGAGTGAGAGAGGACAGATCCACGAGTTGATTGGAGTAAGTGAGGCTGGCTTGCAGGCGGTCAAATTTTTCCTGGTATGCCGTGGCATTGGTGAGAGTGAGGCTGACGTTGGCGTGAGGGTCCGCCAGCGTGCCCGAGACCTGCGCATTGGTCGAGAGCAGGCCAGAGAACGGGAGATCGCGGCGGCCGGCCAGCGCCAGCACGCGGTCAACCGGCAGGTTGGCGATGGAGGCCGTGGCCGTGGTGGCATGGTCCCCGGTCAACAGCGATTGCCCGTCTACCTTGATGGTCGATCCGGCGAAATCAGAATTCACGTTGTAAGTGAGCTGGGCGCCGGTGGACTGGGCGGTGGCCGTGATGTCGCCCAATTGTTTGCCCTCCATGGCGAGCGAATGCGCCGCGACGTTGCCACTCAGACTGGTCAGCGTAAATGGCTGCAATTGAGCGGTGGCATCGGCCACGATTTGGACGGTGCCTTGTACGGCGGAGACGCGAATTTGTTGCAGGCCGATCTGGGTGCCGGCCAGGTGCGCGCGGATGGATCCTTGCCGATACGAGCCGTTGGCGGACAGCCGGGCTGCTCCGGCGGCGATTTCGAGCTCGGTGAGATCGATGGCGCGATCGGCGAGGTTGACGCGCGCCTGGATGCGGTCGAAGGGCTCTCGATATGCGGTGCCCTTGGCGATGTCGAGCGAGGCGCTGCCGCGCGGGCTGCCGATGGTGCCCGATATGCGCGCGTCGGCGTTGAGCATTCCGGTGAGCGGCACGTCGGCCTGGCCGGCCAATGCCAGCAGGTCGCGCGCATCCGCATTGCGGATTGCGGCAGTGACGGTGAGCGGCTCAAAGGCTTCGGGCTTCCAATCGCGCAGGCCGGCGGAGACGGCGAACTGTGCCTGCAACGCCCCGTGTGCAAGCACTCCATTACGCACGTCCGCTCCGGACTTAGAAGCATCCAGGTCGAGGACCAGGGTGTTGAAGGCGCGATTCTCCACGGAAAAACTGGTCACCGCGAGATGGCCCGAGATGCGCGGCGCGTTCAGTTTGCCTGTGATTGCGGCAGTCAGGATGGCTGATCCGCCCTTCTGAAAAGTCACGGGTAGTGTCTGCGGCGCGGGCATCAGATCGTTCGGATTATGCGTTACCAGGCGCACCTGAATGCGACGGCCGAGCGAACCGGAGAGATCGATCCGGGTGGATGGCAGCGCGATGTACGAGGCGCCCAGATCCAGGTCGCCGGACTGCCCATTGTAGCTGGCGTTGATGCGCCCCGATACCGGGGTGCCGCGATGTCCCGGGGTGATCGCCAGGTTCGCGCGTGCAATCATTTCCCCTATTGCGTGAAGGTCGCCTTGCGCCTCGATGGGACCCGAAACGATGGCCTCCCAGGGCGCCTGCCGTATGTCCACATTGCTGAGGTTGGCATTCACCTGGAAGCGCGTAGCGCCGAACAGCTTCAGGTTGCCGTCGATTTTCAGCGTGCCCTCCGCCGGTCGCGTCGCGACGCGCAGGAGACGCCCGAGCTGGCCCATCGCCAGGCTCGCGCTGAACTGCAGGCCCGCCGGGTTGGAGCCGTTCTTGAGCGTGCCGGACGCTTCGATGTTCGATTGCCCCACCGTTAGCCGGCTGCTCGAGACCTGGATGCTGTTGTCGTCCATGGTGGCCGCCACGTCGATGTCGAGCGGAAACGCCAACCCAACGGCGCGCTTCACGTCGCCGGGCGAGATGCGGGCGCGCACGTGCGCGGACGTGGCGGGCGCTGCCAGGTGGCTGATTGCGCCGGAGACCACGATCTCGGATTCCGGCGTTGCGAGCTTCGCGTCGGTGAACTGTATGCGGTCCTTTTCGAGGGTTACCGGCAGCGTTATGTTCACGTCCAGCGGCGGCTGCTTGCCGTACTGCAGCAATAGCGGACTGATCGAGATAGTGCCCTGGTAGGCCGACTTCAGCAGACTATAAGAAAGCTGCGCCCGCAGGTTCTGCCCGTTGGCCGAAAGCGGCGTCTGGCGGTTAGCAAAAGTCACGCTGCCGTTGGTGAGCTTGAACTGGCCCACGGCCAGGTCCACGATGGTTTCGAGGCCGGTCGTTTGGCTGGGGTGCTGGATCTTCGGCGCGGGCACGTTGGTGTGCCCGTCGGGCGAGACGATCACGTTGGCTTGCGGAGCATCGATTCCCAGATAGGCGATGTCCACAAAGTTGCGGAACGGCGAGGTGAGCTTCAAGTCTACTTCCAGCAGCCGCGCGCGGAACAGCGGAGCCGCGCCGGGCGGCTCGCTGCCATGCAGCACGAAATCGTGGACTACGGCGCGCAGATGGGTCCAGTCGAAGGAGAAGGAGCCCACTTCGGCGCGGCCGCCGGTGGCCTCTTCGACGGCGTTCACAATCTTCGCACGGACAGTGTTACGGAACCAGGCAGTCTGCACGATAACGATGGCAGCCACGAATAGGACGACGGCGAGTCCGGCGAGGGAGGCGGCGATTATCAGAGCGATCTTGCGGGCCCGAGTCACTCGAAGGCCTCCTGGTGAAATTGGATTTTGGTCTGGCTGCGCGTTTGCTTCAGCCACGCGTCCAGTTCCTTATCGCCCTGGCCGAAGCGTTGTTGAGTGAAGCGCAGCGCCGCCACTTGCCATAGCAGGTCCTGCTGCAATTCTTCTTCCGTGATGCCGTATTTCTGCAGCGATGCCTGATATTGGGCCGGCGTGTGGAAATGCGATTGGTTGAACTGGTGCAAGGTCTGATCGGCAGAGCCCGCCTGCGGCTGCGGGAAGCCCTCGAGGCGCATCTCATTGCGGATCAGGTACTGATCGACCAGCCTTTCAGCCGCAGCGCGGCGTGCCGCAGGGCCGAGATCGAGCGGCGACTGGTTTAGGAAATCCGTCAGCCGGATCTCCTCGACGACCTCACTTTCAGTGATCACATCTTTGCCAGCAGTGACCGCCACGCGGTCGATTACGGCGGCTAGAAACAGCGTTGCTAGAAGAGTGCTCCGCATCAGAAGGCCTGCCCGATGGAAAAGAAGAATTGGAAGTGACTGACGCTCTGCAATACGCGAGTGGCTCCGCCGAAGAGCAGTTGATCGTAAGTGCCTTCCAGCCCGTTAAACGTGGGCGGGTTGATGCTGTAAGCCAGGTCCACGCGCACGGGCCCTAAAGGCGTCTGGTAGCGTATGCCGAAGCCAACTGCGTGGTTCATGTAATCGAAGTCCGTCAAGCTCTTCTGGTGCACGCCAAAGGAAATGGCGCCGAGGGTGGAGTACACATTGCCCATGTCGTGAAACAAGACGCCGCCAATATTGTCGCCAATCAGTGGAAACCGCAGCTCGGTCGAATGGAAGAGCAAGGCATTGCCGCCAAGCGGAAATCCGGTGTCAGTGTCGCGCGGTCCGGCCTGGTCGTCCGGGAATCCGCGCTCCGAAGTGCCGCCGCCGCCGAAGAATCGCACCGGCAGCGGGACGAACTCACCGGCATCCTCTCCGGTGGGCACCGCAAACGGCGCGATCCACCCGAATTCGGTATTGCTCGCCAGGACCAGATCCCCGTGCAACGGATGGTAATAGGAGTTGCGGAGCAGCATCTTGGTGAAGCTTTGCCGCGAGCCGAGGAAGTGCGCGGAGAGGCCGACATCCACCGAGTTGTAGATTCCATGGTGTGCGTTCACCGGATTATCGCGACGATCCTGAACCAGGGTGGCCGACACCTCTCCAATCAGCGCCGGCTGCGAATAGAGCGGAATCAGCTCCGGGCTGATCTTCACCGCAGCCACTTTCGAATCGCTGTAACTGTAGCGCCAGAAAACCCTGATGGACTTGGACACCTTCTGGGAGAGCTGCAGGTCGGCCTCCAGGCGCCGGGATGCAAATGTACGCACATCGCGCTCGTTATCGTAGAGCAGGGTGATGGAGATATCGCGCCCTTCCACATTGTGGATTCGCGGTATCAGGTAATTGAGAGACGCCAGGTCGTCCAGCGAGGAAACGCGGCTCTTGAAGTTGAGGCTTTGGCCCAGCCCGAACATATCCAGCCGGCTGATTTCGAAAGATCCGCGGGGGCTGAATCCGGTCTGCCCCTGAGGATTGTCCAGGCTGTACTGGCTGCCTCCGATTTCGGCGATTTCGGCGCCGAAGCCTACCGCCACAGAATAGCGGTGTCCCTCCGTCAGATGATAGACGAGGTACTTATCCTGGGTATCCCCGTCGGGGTTTTGTATGGCCATGTCCACGGTGTCGAAGACTCCGAGCTCGTAGAGGTTCCGCTGTATGGCGCCCATTTCCACCCACGAGAGCGGATCGCCGGGGTGCAGACGCAGGGCCGGGTCCACCAGGCTGCGGCGCGTATGCGTGAGGCCGGTAATCAGCAGGTCGCGCACGAACTCGCGCGAGCCCTCGGTCACCTGGTAGCGAACGTCGACCCGGTGCGGAGTGGCGGCCGGCATCATCTTCCAGTCGAAGGCCGCATCGGGAAAACCCGCCGCCTGGTAGATGCGCAGGATGTAGTCGCGATCCATGGCCACGTTGGCCTCGCTGAAAGGTTCTCCGGGGGACACGGCGAGATTGGCCGCGATGTTGTTTTTGTCGAGCTGATCGAAGCCCTCGAGCGTCAGGCCGGACACGGAATACTGCGGCCCTTCCTCGATCCTTACGGTGACCGCCACGCTCCCGGTCTTGCCCTTATAGTCGTCGATACTCGCGGCCGTCACCTTCACATCGCGAAATCCATTGGCCTTGTATAAGGATTGGATGGCCTCCTTGTCGCGGCGGACGAAGGCTTCGCTGTATCTGCCGTGACGCAGGCGAATGAACCCGGACGGCTGCAGGTACATGCGCTCCCGTATATCTTTCGTGCGGAAATAATGGTTGCCCTGGATGGCGACGCTAACCAGCTTGTGGCGCGGCCCCAATTCGAGGACATAGGTAATGTCCTGCTCGTCGGGGCCGGCATCCTTAATTCTGAAATCGACCTCCGCGTCAAAATATCCCGCGGACTGAAAATAGTCGTGCAGGTTGCCGGCGCCCTGCACCAGCAGGTCGCGGTTGACGGTCTGTTCGTCGAAAACGGGAACGTACTCTTTCAGCTTGCCCTTCGAAACTTTCCCGCCCGTGACGTTGATCTTCACCTTGGGACCGCCGTTAGCATCGAGAGTGGGCTTTACGGTGTTGCTGGCGGCGTCGTAGTCGCGGCGCGAGAGCCTCACGGAGGCGGTCAGACGGTTCTGCTTTTCGTACTTGTGGCGCGCGTTTTTGACTCCGGCCAGAGCGGTTTCGTTGGTGGCGGGCTTCCAGCGGAACCAACCTTTGTATTTGGCGGCTTTGGCCACTTGTGGCGCGGGTATGCGGGTATCGCCGGTGATGTTCGGAGTGGTGAACCGGGCGCGTTTTCCGGTCTTGACGATGAAGGTGACCAGGACTTGCTGATGGACGGGATCGCGCGAGACCAGGGGCTCGATAGTGGCCCCGTAGAGGCCGTTTCTCTGTAGCAAACTCTGCATACCCTGGACGGCGCCGCGCAGTTCGTCATCACTGAACGGCTGGCCGAGCTGGAGTGTGGTGGCATTCGAGAGCTGGCCCGGGTTGGGCGGTTTGTTGATCTTGCCCTGAACCTCGACAGGGCCGACGAACCACTGGTCCTTGGTGCGTACCAGCAGCGCCAATCCGTCCGGGCCGGCGGGCTCCGCGGAGATTTCAATATCGGTGTAGCGCCCCGTGGCGTAGAGGCTCTTGATCGCCGAGCGCACGGATGTGGGGGTGAGCACGGAGCCATTTTTGAGGGGGAATGAACGCGCAAGTTGCGCATCGGTTAGGGGCTGGTGTGCAGGTTCGAATCGTAGCGAGACTACCCGCTTGCCGTCATATGCGGAAGGATCGGCCACCTGGGCGGCTGCGGCGCAGGGGAGGAGGGCGAGCAGAAGGGCGGTGGACGGCCAGATTAAGCGGGGCTTCCGCATACTCCGGGGGAGCGTAGCAAGCCGGGTGCCTTAGTGCGGTTGCTAACGTATACGGATTTTTCGGTTCGTGAGAGTTTCGACCATGTCCTAATACCATAATCCGGATTAAAGAAGTGTTTATTGGCGATCATAAAAAAGGCCCTGGGTGCACGAACGGAGATTGTCCCGTGGAAGACGACGGTTACTCTTCGTTTGTCAGGATGGTAATAAATCTGCTGAGACCCGCCCCTGCGATCAAACGCAAACCCGTCCCGGATCAGGGCTGAAATGATTTCGCGAGCGTAGTATTTCGAAGCTGTCCGTAATCGATGGGCACGAGTCAGACGGTCACTGCCACGCGAGGTTCGATGGCAACCTCGACCTGATCGGATGGTTCCTCCGGGATGCGTTCTCCATGCTCAAGCATGCTCTCGACAACCATGCGGACGAGCTCATTAATATTCTTGAGCGCTTCGTCCTGCGTTTCACCCCAGGTTGAGGCCCCCTGCCGCTCAAGAACAGGGCAATAAGCGTGCCATCCAGCGGGATGCCCGTCGAAATCTTCGTCGGTCTCCACCACGACTTTAAAGCTATAGGTTTTCATAACCATTACATACGGATTGGATTCGGTTTTGCTTTCAGTGTAGGCGGTGCATTCTCTTCCGTCAAATCCGGCGCCGGGCGTCCATTGGTCCTTTGGATCCGATTGCGGTACAGCACTTGCGCGACCGAACGGAAGGTGCGGTCCAGTTCATCTGTGGGAATCACTCGAAACAACGTCACCAATGTCTGGGCGAAAACCGGATCGTCATCGACAGCCATAACGATACGAATGTCGCGGCCCGCGCGCAGCGAGTAGAGCGAGGAGGTAAGGCCGCTCTTTAGTTGAATTGGCAGCGGACGCTACACTCTGGCAAAGAAGGCCCGCCGGTTATCTTGCAGCGCCGCATAACCGCGATCGAGCGCTTGTCGCGCCGTCATTCGATCGGCGGGGTTCAGGTGATCCCAGTCGAGCCGGAAATCGGGCGTCGTTTGCTCAAGGAGTGCCATTCCGAAACCTAAGTCGCTGCCGCCTCGATTCCCTCGACTGACCGCGCCCGCAGCGCCTTGATCTTATCGCGAATCTGTGCCGCTTTCTCGAACTCGAATTTGCGCGCTGCCTCGCGCATGCGCGCCTCCAGTTCGCCTAGGAAGCGATCGCGCTGGGCCACCGTCATCTCCTCGACCTCATCGTCGGATTCGAGCGGCACGGTCACGTAATCGGCTTCCGCAATTGCCACCAGGCTCATGTCGATGGGCTTGATAATCGATTGAGGCGTGATCCCGTTGCGCTCGTTGTATTCCTCCTGCGCGCGGCGGCGCCGACCGGTCTCTCCTATCGCCGCTCGCATGCTATCGGTCATCACGTCAGCGTATAGGATGGCCCGGCCTTCCACATGGCGCGCGGCGCGGCCCATGGTCTGAATTAGCGAGCCGCGCGACCGCAGAAAGCCTTCCTTATCCGCGTCCAGAATCGCCACCAGCGACACTTCCGGCAGGTCCAAACCTTCGCGCAGCAGATTGATCCCGATCAGCACATCGAACTCGCCGCGCCGCAGGTCCCGCAGAATCTTGATGCGATCGAGCGTCGCCACTTCCGAATGCAGATAGCGGCAGCGCACGCCCACTTCGGAATAATATTCCGCCAGATCCTCGGCCATGCGTTTGGTCAGCGTAGTCACCAGCACGCGCTGGTTGTTGGCCACGCGCTGCCGGATCTGGTTCAGCAGGTCGTCCACCTGCCCCTTCACCGGCCGTATCTCCACTTCCGGATCGAGTAAGCCCGTGGGGCGGATGATCTGCTCCACCACGACGCCGGCCGCCTTGGTGAGCTCGTAAGGGCCGGGCGTCGCCGAAACGCAAATCACCTGATTGACGCGGTGCTCGAACTCTTCGAAGGTCAGCGGCCGGTTGTCGAGCGCGCTGGGCATACGGAATCCATGGGCCACCAGCACCTCTTTGCGCGAGCGGTCGCCGTGATACATGCCGTGCAATTGCGGGATGGTCTGGTGGCTTTCGTCGATCAGGATCAGCGAATCGTGCGGCAGATAGTCGAGCAGCGTGGGAGGGGCCTCGCCCGGCAGCCGCCCGGAAAAGTGCCGGGAGTAATTCTCGATGCCGTGGCAATAGCCGATCTCCTTCATCATTTCGAGATCGAACATGGTGCGCTGCCACAGCCGCTGGGCTTCAATCGGCTTGCCCTGTTTTTCCAATTCCTTGTGCCACCAGTCGAGCTCCGTTACGATGCTGGCCATGGCCGTATTGCGGGTCTCTTCCGACATGACATAGTGCGTTTTGGGATAGATGGGCAGGCGCGCATAGGTCTGCCGCACCTGGCCGAGCAGCGGGTCGATCTGTGACAGGTTTTCGACCTGGTCGCCCCACAGCTCGATGCGGTAAGCATAATCTTCGTAAGTGGGATAGACTTCGATCACGTCGCCGCGCACGCGGAATGTGCCGCGACGGAAATCCGCGTCGTTGCGCTCGTAGAGAATATCCACCAGGCGCGAAACGATCTGGTTGCGCGAAATCTTCTGCCCTTTTTCGAGCATGAACAGCATGCCGTAATAGGCTTCCGGCGAGCCCAGGCCGTAGATGCAGCTCACGCTGGCCACGATCACGCAATCGCGGCGCTCGAACAGGGAGCGGGTGGCGGAGAGGCGCAGTTTGTCCAGCTCGTCGTTGATGGTGGCTTCTTTCTCGATGTAAACGTCGCTCGAGGGGATATACGCTTCCGGCTGATAGTAATCGTAGTAGCTCACGAAATACTCGACGGCATTATCCGGAAAGTAGGATTTGAATTCGTGATAGAGCTGTGCGGCCAGGGTCTTGTTGTGGGCCATCACCAGCGCGGGGCGGCCGATCGCCTCGATGACTTTGGCCATGGTGAAAGTCTTGCCCGATCCGGTGACGCCCAGCAACACCTGGTGCTGTTCGCCGTCGCGCACGCCGCGCACCAATTCTTCGATGGCGGCGGCCTGGTCGCCCTTGGGCCGGTAGTTGACCACCAGATGAAAAGCCATACTGCCAGTGTATGCTGGATGCATGGCCCAGTGCCGCGCGTGTGCTTCCGAGATGGCGGAAAGCGGACGGTTCTGCCCCAGTTGTGGCACGCCGGCCGGCGGCCCGGTGCTGGTGACTTCCGCGGCGACCGTGGCGATGCCGCTCTCTCGCGGAGACTTCACCTCGTCCGGCAGCGTGGATGAGGGCCGCTTCCTGCCGGGGACGCTGCTGGCGGATCGCTACCGCATCATAGGCCCGCTCGGAAGAGGCGGCATGGGCGAGGTGTACCGGGCCACGGACATACGGCTGGGCCAGACGGTCGCGCTGAAATTTTTGCCTGAAGAGGCGGCCCACGATCCGGGCAAGCTGGCGCGCTTCCACAACGAAGTCAGAGTGGCGCGGCAGGTTACCCATCCTAATGTCTGCAGGGTTTATGACATCGGCGAAGTGGGCGGGCTGCCGTTTCTCTCGATGGAGTTTGTGGACGGCGAGGATCTGGCATCGCTGCTGCGGCGCATCGGGCGCCTGCCGCAGGATAAGGCCATCGAAATAGCGCGCAAGCTTTGCGCGGGCCTGGCCGCGGCGCATTCGCAGGGCGTTCTGCACCGCGACCTGAAGCCGGCCAATATCATGATCGACGGGCGCGGCCAGGTGGTGATTACGGACTTCGGCCTGGCCGGCCTGGCGGCCGAAATGCAGGGCGCGGAGATTCGCAACGGCACACCCGCCTACATGGCGCCTGAGCAGCTGAGCGGCAAGGAAGTCTCGTTTCACAGCGATCTGTACTCGCTGGGGCTGGTGCTCTACGAGGTGTTCACGGGCAAGAAAGCGTTTGAAGCCGGCACCCTGGCGGAAATGATCCGGCTGCTCGAAGCGGGGCCGCCCGCGAGCATTACGAGCATCGTGCGCGACGTGGATCCCGCGGTCGAGAAAGTCATCGCTCGCTGCCTGGACCCGGAACCGCGCAATCGTCCCTCGTCGGCGCTGGCGATATCGGCAGCTTTGCCCGGCGGCGATCCATTGGCGGCGGCGCTGGCAGCGGGGGAAACGCCTTCGCCCGAAATGGTGGCGGCGGCGGGAGCCAGCGAGGGATTGCGCCCGGCGGTCGCCCTTACCTGCCTGGCCGCCATTGGGCTGGGGTTGATCGCGGTGGTAATCTTCCTGTCGCAAGAGATGTTCGCGGGAAGGATGCGTCTGGAAATCCCTCCGGATGCCTTGGCCGTTGAAGCGCACAAGATGGTTCAGCAACTCGGGTATGCCACGCCGCCGGCGGACCGCGCCTGGGGACTCGACTATCCGCACGACTACCTGAACTATCTGAACACTCATAAACCCTCTCACACTGACTGGAACAAGATTGCCAACGGCCAGCCTTCGCCGATCGTGTTCTGGTATCGGGAAAGCCCGCGGCCGCTCGAGACGCAGGCGTTTGGCGGACCGGGCCAGGTTTCGCTGGGGGATCCGCCGATGGACATCTCAGGTATGGTATCGGTTACGCTCGATCCCGCCGGGCGCCTGGTGGATTTGGAAGCCGTCCCGCCCCAGATGGAGGCGCAGACCGCGACGCCGAAGCCGCTCGATCCCGCGCCGCTATTCACGGCGGCGGGTCTCGACCTGGCCCAATTCAAACCAGCCGAGCCGCAATGGAATCCGCTGGCGGCGAGCGACGCGCGCGCGGCGTGGACCGGAATCTTCCCCGGGCGGCCGGAGAACCCCATACGCGTGGAAGCCGCTTCGTGGCGCGGCAAGCCGGTCTATTTTCAGATCATCGGTCTATGGACAAAGCCGAGCCGTATGCAGGAGACGCAGGCTACCGGTTCGGATCGCGCCAATCAGATCTTGTGGGAATCGTTATTCGGCGTACTGGTGGTGGTGGGATCGCTTTTGGCCTGGCGCAATCTGCGGCTGGGGCGGGGGGATCGGCAGGGCGCCTTCCGCATGGCCGCTCTGGCGTTTGTTTTGAGCATGGCCATGTGGATCTTCGGAGGCCACCATGTCGCATGGCCGGGCGAGTCCAATCTGTTCATCAACGCCGTCGCCATAAGCCTGGCTACGGGCGGGCAACTGTGGATCGCGTATATCGCGCTCGAACCCTTCGTGCGGCGCCACTGGCCTAAAACCATCATCACCTGGACGCGCACGCTAAGCTGGGGTCTGCGAGATCCTCTGGTCGGACGCGACATCCTGATCGGGCTGCTCGTCGGACTGGGTTACGATCTGGTGATTGCGACAGCCACCGCCCTCGACATGCGGCGGGGCGACGCGCCGAGCACAAGCACTTTGTTGTCCGCCCTGGTGAGCTTTCCACGGTTTGCCAGCGGCTATGTCAACCACTTGCTGGAAGCGCTGGTCGGGGGTCTGCTCCTATTCCTGGTCTTCTTCCTGCTGCGGGTAGTGCTGCGACGCGAATGGCTGGCAGGCATCGCCTTTGTGGCGATTCTTTCCGCCCGCGGACTGGCCAGCGATCATCCAGCCGTGGAAACCTGCATGTACGCCGCGATCTATGCGATCCTGGTGGCGCTTTTGTTGCGCTACGGCTTCCTGGCGGTGCTGGTCTGCATCTTTGTGACGGACCTGCTGTTCGCCCTCGTTTTTACGTGGGATTTCGCGGCTTGGTATGGAGGCGCGTCGCTGCTGACGGTGCTGTCCGTTATCGCGCTGGCGGTGTACGCGTTTCGCACTTCGACGGCGGGTAAGCCGCTGTTTGCGGGATTGCTGGATAAGTAGAGATAGATAGCGCTAGGAGCGCGAGGTGGTTCCAAGCTCGCCGCGCGAATTCCCTCCCGCGCTCCCCTGCCATATATCCCTGGAAATTGATCGAGCAATGCTCGCCCGCGAAATGGATATTACCTTGCGCAACCGTCGAATGACGGCACGTGGTTCGAAATCTGGCGCCATAAATCTGCACGGATACGACTAGCATTAAGCTCGCGCATGTGCTGCGCCCTACACTTAATTCGCACCCGAATGAGCGAAACCCTCATATATAGCAGATAATAGAGGAAGGGATAATCCCGATGCGAGCATTGCAGCTTCTCGCCCTCACCGCCGCGCTCGGCGCGCCGGTATCTTTCAGCATTGCGCAGGAGCCCCGCCCAAGTCTGACTACGCTGTATAGCGGTGGCTCCTATGGAAGTCTGATCTTCGGCGAGTATGGCGCCATCTACGGCACGGGAGAAGCCGGCACGGTGTTTCAATTGACTCCCCCGGCTTCTCCAGGCGGGACCTGGACAGAAACCGTGATCTACCAGTTCATGGGCGAGAACGGCGACGGATTGTACCCCTCAGGGTGTCCAGTTCGGGGCCAGGGGGGAGCGCTTTACGGTACGACTCAGGAAGGTGGCACGGCGAACCTCGGCACGGTGTACGAGTTGGCGCCCCCAGCCTCCCCCGGCGGGACCTGGACGGAGAGCGTCCTTTACAGCTTCATGGGCGGCAGCGATGGATCCTATCCCTACACAAGCGTGGTCATCGGCACGACTGGAGCGCTCTACGGCACGACCTTCGTGGGCGGGGACGGCGGGACTCCCGTGGGTTGCTACGGTCTCGGCTGTGGCACGGTGTTTGAGCTGACTCCTCCGGTCTCCCCAGGGGGGACCTGGACGGAAACCGTGCTCTACATCTTCAGCGGCGGCAGTGACGGATCCGGTCCTTCTGCAAGTCTGGTTATCGGCCCGCGGGGACAGCTCTACGGCACGACGGAATACGGCGGCGCTTCCTCGGATGGCGCGGTGTTTGAGCTGACTCCCCCGGCCTCTCCGGGCGGCACCTGGACGGAAACCGTGCTGCACGCCTTCACGGGCCAGAACGGCGACGGAATTAACCCCAGTGCGGACCTGGTCATCGGCAACAACGGTGCGCTCTACGGCACGACTTTGAACGGCGGAACTTCGGGTGTTGGCACGGTGTTCGAGTTGACTCCCCCGGTTTCTCCGGGCGACGCCTGGGCGGAAACTGTGCTCTACAGCTTCGTGGGCGGCAGCGGCGGATCCGGACCTATGGGAGGTGTGGTTATGAACCAGGCTGGCGTGCTCTACGGCACTACTCTCAACTTCGGAGCCTCGAAGTCTTGCCCCGGCCTCGACTGTGGCACGGTCTACGCGCTGCAGCCGCCGGCGTCTCCGGGCGGCGCCTGGACGGAATTCGTGCTCCACAACTTTGCGGGCGGTAGCGACGGAGCAGGCCCCCAGGCAAGCCTGGTCATTGGCAAGAGCGGAGCGCTCTATGGCACGACTACGGTCGACGGGCCCGCGCATGCCGGCACAGTATTCGAATTGACGCCATAGGCAGGTTCGCCGAGCACTTCCTTCGCCGCGCGAATTCCCTCCCGCGCTCCGCCTTCCATATATCCCTGAAAGTTAATCGAGCAATGTTCCCCGGCGAAATGGATATTGCCTTGCGCAACCCCTTCATACCCGCTGAATAAAGTATACTGACTAACCTTCCAGGCGGAGTAACTACCCAGTTTATTCGGATCGCCGCTCGGGTAACTCAGAGTCGCCAGGCCAGTATAATGCGGCGTAATCCCGGGCCAGGGGCCCTCCAGTTGTGCAAGGCACTGTCGCGCGAATTGTTCAACCAGCGGAGAGCTCTTGCTGGTGGAATATGGCGTGGGCGGATGGTAGCTGGCGCCCTGGCTTCCTCCGGTGTAATCGACGGTTATGCTTCAGTAGTTCTGCAAAATCGATCCGACTTAAATCGGGTCAGACAGAAATGGGTCATGATGTTCCGGTGAAGACCAAAAGTCTCCCTGGCAGGGGAGTGGAGGAACGACATGACCCAAAAGAAGGATAACGCAAAAGAACTGGATTGGAGAGAGGTATTTGGCAGTGGCCCGGACGGGCTGCGAGAACTAGTGCAGCAGATCGTCCAGGAGGTGTTGGAAGCGGACATGGAGGAGGCGGTAGGAGCGCAGAAGAGCGAGCGGACGGCAGAGCGAGTGGGATATCGCGCGGGATATTACACGCGGACCCTGGTAACGCGAGTAGGGAAATTGGTGCTACGGGTACCCCAGGATCGCCAAGGGCGATTTCGGACGGAAGTGTTTGAGCGGTACCAGCGGAGTGAGAAAGCGTTGGTGTCGGCCTTGGCCGAGATGTACATCCAGGGGGTGTCGACGCGCAAGGTAAAAGAGATCACCGAGCAGTTGTGTGGGCACGAGTTTTCGGCGGCGACGATCAGCCGGGTGACGGAGAAGTTGGACGAGGAGCTGCAGAAATTCGCGCGGCGGAGTTTGGAAGAAGAATACCCCTACCTGGTGGTGGATGCGCGCTACGAGAAGGTGCGAGAAGACGGCGTGATTGCCAGTCGGGCGGTGCAGGTAGCCATCGGGATCAACTGGAA
>Ga0302324_100002173_pt1 | contig 46274 bp, 43 predicted proteins | sample Palsa_T0_1_FD_201949 | JGI IMG/M metagenome (GOLD analysis project Ga0302324, IMG submission 201949) | Peat permafrost microbial communities from Stordalen Mire near Abisko, Sweden - Palsa_T0_1 | ecosystem: Environmental > Terrestrial > Soil > Palsa > Peat permafrost | place: Sweden: Abisko... | reverse complement strand
CCTGCGGCTATTGCTCGGAAATTTTCTACGACCAGGGCGAGACGGTTGAGGGCGGCCCGCCCGGCAGCGCCGGGGAAGACGGCGACCGCTTCCTCGAATTCTGGAATCTCGTCTTCATGCAGTTCGAGCAGGTGGATGCCGAGACGCGCATCGCACTCCCCAAGCCGTCGATCGACACGGGCATGGGGCTCGAACGCATCACCGCGATCCTCCAGGGCGTCACCGACAATTACGACATCGACCTGTTCCGCCACCTCATTGCGGCCTCGGTCGAAGCGTCGGGCGCGCCGGCTTTGGGCGCGCATGCCGCGAGCCACCGCGTCATCGCCGACCATCTGCGCGCCAGCGCCTTCCTCATCGCCGACGGCGTGCTGCCGTCGAACGAAGGCCGCGGCTATGTGCTCCGCCGCATCATGCGCCGCGCCATGCGCCATGCGCATCTCCTGGGCGCGAAAGACCCGCTCATGCATCGCCTCCTGCCCACGCTGGTGGCCGAGATGGGCGGCGCCTATCCCGAACTCAAGCGCGCCGAAGCGCTGACCTCCGAGACGCTGCGTCTGGAGGAGTTGCGCTTTCGCGATACGCTCGCACGCGGCCTCAAGCTGCTCGACGAAGCGACAGTCGGCTTCTCGACGGGCGATGTGCTCGCCGGCGAAACCGCGTTCAAGCTCTACGACACGTTCGGCTTTCCGCTCGACCTGACGGAAGACGCGCTGCGCCTGCGCGGCATCAGGGTCGATGTGGCGGGCTTCAACACCGCCATGGCGCGCCAGCGCGACGAGGCGCGCAAAGCCTGGGCGGGCTCCGGCGAAGCGACCACCGACACGCTGTGGTATGCGCTGCGCGAGGAAACGGGCGCCACCGAATTTCTGGGCTACGACACGGAAGAGGCCGAAGGCACGATTCTCGCCATCGTGAAGGACGGCGCGCGCGTCGACCGCGCCGGCGTGGGCGATACCGTCCGTATCCTGACGAACCAGACGCCCTTCTATGCCGAATCGGGCGGCCAGATGGGCGATCGCGGCGCCATGTTCTCGGCCAAAGGCGGCGAAGGTGTCGTGATCGACACGGAGAAGAAGCTGGGGGCGCTGCATGCGCATGTGGTGCAAGTCGACCACGGTGCGTTGGCGGTGGGCGATATCGTCGAACTGCGTGTCGATGGCGAGCGCCGCCGGGCCACGCGCGCCAATCATTCCGCGACACATCTGTTGCATGCGGCGCTCAAGCGCGTCCTGGGCGCACATGTCTCGCAGAAGGGATCGCTGGTGGCGCCGGATCGCCTGCGTTTCGATTTCAGCCATCCCAAGCCCGTGAGCGCGGACGAACTCGAACGCATCGAGCTCCTCGTCAACGCCGTCGTGCGGCAGAATTCCGATGTCTCCACACGTCTCATGCCGACCAGCGATGCGATCTCGGCCGGCGCGGAGGCCCTGTTCGGCGAAAAATATGGCGACGAGGTGCGCGTCCTCACCATGGGCGAAGACGACGAACGCGCGAAACCGTTCTCGGTGGAATTGTGCGGCGGCACGCATGTGCGCAGGCTGGGCGATATCGGCCTCTTCACAATCCTGAACGAAGGCGCGGTCGCGTCAGGCGTGCGCCGCATCGAGGCGCTGACGAGCGAGGGCGCCAGGCTCCATCTGTCGCATCAGGCCGATCTCGCGCGCGCAGCCGCGGCGGCGCTCAAGACGAGCCCTGCCGAATTGCCGGCACGCGCGGTGCAATTGCTGGAAGACCGCAAGAAGCTCGAACGCGAATTGAATGAGGCGCGGCGCGCACTGGCGCTCGCGGGACCGGCACGCACCGATGAAAGCGCACAGGCGCGCGACATCGCGGGCATCAGGACCGTACTGCGCATCGTCGACGGCGTCAGCGCCAAGGATCTCAAAAGCCTCGCCGACGAAGCGAAAGCGCAACTGGGCTCCGGTATTGTCGCCCTCGTCGCCACCGCCGACGGCAAAGCCTCGCTCGTCGTGGGCGTGACCGAGGATCTCAAGGATCGCATCAGCGCCGTCGATCTCGTGCGCGTCGGCGCAGAAGCGCTGGGCGGCAAAGGCGGCGGCGGCCGCCCCGATCTCGCGCAAGCCGGCGGCCCCGACGCGGCGAAGGCGCAGGACGCCCTCGCCGCCATCGAAACCCGCCTTACAGCCCTCGCGCCCGCGGGCTAACTCTGCGTCAAGCAGGCACCACTTTCGTGAACACACAGATCTTGTTGCCGGTGGGATCGCGCAGATAGGCGCCGAAGAACTCATTCCCGTCCGCGGGCCGGAAGCCCGGCGCGCCTTCGTCCGTGCCGCCGGCGCCGATGCCCCCTTCATATGCCTTCTGCACGTCCTCTTTCGACGGCGCGACGAACGCGATCATGGAGCCGTTGCCGCCCGTCGCCGGTTCCTTGTTGAATGGCTCGCAGACATACACATTGTGCTTGTCTTCGCCTTTGGGGCCGTAGCCGATCCAGCCGCCATCGGCGAATTTGCGCTCCTGGCCGATGGCGCCCAGCACCGCATCGTAGAACCTGCCCGACGCGTCGCCGTTGGACGTGCCGATGGTGATGTATCCGATCATGTAACCCTCCCAAAAATGAAGCCGCATACTGCACAGATGCAGGAACAAATCAAGAACAAATGCCAAAAAATTCAACGCAGAGGGCGCAGGACTACCCCATCGCCTGCTTCAGATTCGCATCGACCTTGTCGAGGAAACCTTCCGTCGTGAGCCAGGTCTGGTCGGGGCCGACGAGGAGCGCCAGATCCTTCGTCATGAAGCCCGATTCCACGGTCTGCACGCAGACATGCTCGAGCGTATGAGCGAACTTATCTAGCGCGGCGTTGCCGTCGAGCTTGGCGCGATGGGCGAGACCGCGCGTCCAGGCGAAGATCGAAGCGATGGAATTCGTCGAGGTGGGCTTGCCCTTCTGATGCTCGCGATAATGGCGTGTCACCGTGCCATGCGCGGCTTCCGCCTCCACCGTCCGGCCGTCGGGTGTCATCAGCACGCTCGTCATCAGGCCCAGCGAGCCGAAGCCCTGCGCCACCGTGTCGGACTGCACGTCGCCGTCGTAATTCTTGCAGGCCCACACATAGCCGCCTGACCATTTGAGCGCGGAGGCGACCATGTCGTCGATGAGGCGATGCTCATAGGTGATGCCGGCCGCTTTGAACTTCGCTGAGAATTCCGCGTCGTAAATTTCCTGGAACAGATCCTTGAAGCGGCCGTCATAGGCCTTGAGGATCGTGTTCTTGGTGGAGAGATAGACGGGATAGTTGCGCCCGAGCCCGTAATTGAGCGAGGCGCGCGCGAAGTCGCGGATCGAATCGTCCAGATTGTACATGGCCATCGCCACGCCCGAACCGGGCGACTTGAACACCTCGTGTTCGATCACGGCGCCGTCCTCGCCCACGAATTTGATCGAGAGCGTGCCCTTGCCCGGAAAGCGGAAATCGGTCGCGCGGTACTGGTCGCCGAATGCATGACGGCCGACGATGATGGGCTGCGTCCAGCCCGGCACGAGCCGCGGCACGTTCTTGCAGATGATGGGCTCGCGGAAAATGACGCCGCCCAGGATGTTGCGGATCGTGCCGTTGGGCGATTTCCACATATGCTTGAGCTCGAATTCCTCCACGCGGGCTTCGTCGGGCGTGATGGTGGCGCATTTGACGCCCACGCCGGTGCGCTTGATCGCCTCCGCCGCCTCCACCGTGACACGGTCGTCGGTCTTGTCGCGGTTCTCGATGCCGAGGTCGAAATATTCGAGCGTCACGTCGAGATAGGGCAGGATCAACTTGTGCTTGATCAGATCCCAGATGATGCGGGTCATCTCGTCGCCGTCGAGCTCGACGACCGGGTTCTGCACCTTGATCTTGTCCATGAAAGTCCTCGTGAGGGATGGGGCCGCCACCTCATAGCGAGGCCGTTTGACGGCGTCAAAGCGGTTTCGGCTATAGTCGCGGCGCAGCCGCTATCGTCGAAAAGGAAGCAAGAATGTCGCAATCCCTGGTGCTTACCGAGGAAGTCAAAGCCCTCGTCAACAATGCGCTTGCGAGCAGCAATCCGCTGGTGCTGGCCGTCGTCGAGCCGGACGGCAAGCCCAGGCTGTCCTTCCGCGGCTCCACGCAAACTTACAGCGACGATCAGCTCGGTCTCTGGGTGCGCAACACGGCCGGCGGCACGCTGGAGGCGATCCGCAACAATCCCCATGTCGCGCTGATGTATCGCTCCGCGACCACACCGCTGCTGCAATTCCACGGCCGCGCGCGCCTCGCCACGGATGAAAGCGAGCGTGCCCGCGTGTTCGAGAATTCGCCGGAACGCGAGCGCCAGTCGGACCCGGAGCGGAAAGGTGCCGCCATTGTCATCGATCTCGATCGCGTGGAAGGCGTGCTGGGCTTCGACGCCAACGGACCGCGCTTCTTCAAGGCTGCGCGCTGACGCGGACGATGATCTCAGCGCCGGCCATCATCCTGTCGCGACCGCAGCTGGGCGAGAATATAGGCGCCGCGGCGCGCGCCATGGCGAATTTCGGGTTGTCCGATCTCCGCCTCGTCGCACCGCGCGACGGCTGGCCGAATGAGAAAGCGCTGTCGATGGCGGCAGGCGCGGCAAACATCATCGCAGCCGCGCGCGTCTACGACACGCTGGCCGCGGCACTCGGCGATCTCCATCTCGTTTACGCTACCACGGCGCGCGAGCGGGGCGTCGCCAAACCCATCCTCACGCCGGCCGCGGCAGCGGAACGGTTGCGCGCCGCTGGAAATGCGGAGCAACGAACCGGGCTCCTGTTCGGCGGCGAACGCTCCGGTCTCGACAATGAAGACGTGGCGCTCGCCACCGCCCTCATCACGATTCCGACCGATTCCGCGTTCCATTCGCTCAATCTGGGACAGGCCGTGCTGCTCCTGGGCTATGAATGGTTCAAGGCGGGCGATGCCACGCCCCCTGAACGCATCGACCATGGCGTCTATCCCAACCCCGCCACGCGCGAGGAACTTTTCCAGCTGTTCGAGCACCTGGAAAACGAGCTCGATCGCGCGGGGTTTCTCTATCCGCCGGACAAGAAATCCGCCATGTCGCGCAATCTGCGTGCGCTGCTCCATCGCGCCTCCATGACCGACCAGGAAGTGCGCACGCTGCGCGGCGTCATCGTGGCGTTGGTGAAGGACAAGCGGAAGCGGGAGAAGGAAGAATAACCGTTCTCCCGCCGCGCCTTGATCGATACTTTCGGATGGATTGATGGAATCTCTAGCCCCGCCATTGGCGAGAGGACAATGATCAGGCGAAAAACAGAGCGTGGCGCGCGATCTTACGGCGTGCGCAGGAAGGCGTATGTGGCTTTGCCGTGTAAGCCGGGCCAGTACCAGCCTACGATCGCGCCATCGTCATTGATGTCCCATACCTGAGTTTCGGTCGACCTCGGCGGGTCGAAACTCTTGATCTTGCCATCCGTGGACCGCACGAAGCCGTGTCTGTAGCCACGGTTGTCCAGGTAGCCTCCCGCGATCGTTCCTTTGTCATTGATGACCGTCGGCTGGGTGGAGACGTCGGCCGACACATCGAAGCTAGTGATCGTGCCGTCCACGGCACGCACAAAGCCGTGAGTGAGGCCGGTGTAGGCGTCGCCGTAAAGACCAGTAACTGTACCGCTATCGTTAATGCCCCAGGCTATGGTATCCGTTCCTGACACTTGGAAGGTCGTAATCGTGCCGTCCCTGGCGCGAATGAACCCGTGATACACATCGCTCGCGTCCGCATAATATCCGCAGATCATACCCGTGGCATTGATACCGAGCGATTTCGTCCCAGTCGTTCCATCGGGGTCGAATGCCGTGATCGTGCCGTCGGCGCCGCGCACAAATCCATGCCAGACGTACTTGCTGTCTTCGTATCCGCCGGCGATCGTGCCCGCGTCGTTGATACGCAACGGCTCGGTGTCGACAGATCCCGCGGGATCGAACGTCTTGAATTTTCCCTGGACCGTGCGCAGGAACCCGTGTGTGACGCGACCGTCCCACCAATACCCGCTGATTACCCCCTTGCGATTGATGCCAAGCCCGTACGTTTCGCTCGACCCCGTAGGGTTGAATGTCGTGACCGTTCCGTCAGCAGCACGGACAAAACCGAGATTGGGATCGCCGTAAGATCCGGTGATCGAACCGGCTGCGTTGATGCCATAGGCAACTGTGAGGGCCGAGTCCTGGACGGCAATCGTGATGATCTTTGCCGCGGCGGCCGGGCCGCCCGATGCCAGAGTCGAAAGCGCCGCCGCGAGCGCCATCGCACCACCGCGCAATCGAGAACCCGACGTTCGGCCGACTTGGCCGTTCCGGGATGTGGACATTTTGACCAACATTGCCTGATGCCCCAAGGCTGAACCCGATAATTGCATTTTTCGTGGACTCGCTGAAGCCCCCCGACGCCATAGCCGAAGCCGCCAACATGCAGGCGCGGCGATGACCGACCAGGAAGTGCGCACGCTGCGCGGCGTCATCGTGGCGCTGGTGAAGGACAAGCGGAAGCGCCAGGGCGAGGAATAGGCGCCGCAGCGTTTCGCCAAAACCTCTTGCAGGCAGCCCCTGGCAGCCTGCTATAATGTCTGCAGGGAGGTTGGCGGCGGACGAATTGCCCGCCAACCCGGTCAGGTCCGGAAGGAAGCAGCCGTAACGGGAACGATTTGGGTCGTTCACCAGCCTCCCGCTTCTCCACAGAAACTTCGCGGCAGCCGGACGCGGGCTTGCTATAATCGCACCTGTCTTTTCTCCTGGGCATCATGGACGCAACCGAGGAACCATCGCTGGGCTTCGCGCCGCCGCCGCAGAAGGCCGAGGCCTATCGCGTGCTGGCGCGCAAATACCGGCCGCAGGATTTCACCGGGCTCATCGGCCAGGAAGCGCTGGTACGCACGCTCACCAATGCGTTCGCGACCGGGCGCATCGCCCATGCCTTCATGCTGACGGGCGTGCGCGGCGTGGGCAAGACGACGACGGCGCGCATCATCGCCCGCGCGCTCAATTGCATCGGTCCCGACGGCAGCCTGAAAGGCCCCACGATCCGGCCCTGCGGCGTCTGCGATCCCTGCGTCGCGATCGCAGAGTCGCGCCATGTCGATGTGCAGGAGATGGACGGCGCTTCGAACAACGGCGTCGAGGAAGCGCGCCAGATCATCGACAGCGTGCGCTATGCACCCGCTAGCGCGCGCTACAAGGTCTACATCATCGACGAAGTGCATATGCTCTCCAAAGCCGCCTTCAATGCCTTGTTGAAGACACTGGAAGAGCCACCGCCGCATGTGGAGTTCATTTTCGCGACGACGGAAATCCGCAAGGTTCCCGTCACGATCCTCTCACGCTGCCAGCGCTTCGACCTGCGTCGCATCGAAACGCCGGAACTCGTCGCTCATCTGGCACACATCGCGGAACAGGAGCATGTCGAGATCGAACCGGCCGCCCTGTCGCTGTTGGCGCGGGCGGCGGAAGGCTCCGTGCGCGATGCGTTGTCGCTGCTCGACCAGGCGATCGCCCATGAAGACGGCGCCCTGATCGGCGCCGATCATCTGCGCGCCATGCTGGGTCTGGCCGATCGCGGCCGCATTCTCGACCTGTTCGAGAAAACGATGGGCGGGCAGATCGCCGAAGCGCTCTCCGAACTTTCCGAACTGTACGACCGCGGCGCCGAGCCATTGGTTGTGATGCAGGACCTGCTCGAAATAACGCATTTCCTCACCCGCCTCAAAGTGGCGCCGGACGCCGAAGGATTTTTCGACGGCGGCTCGGGCGAGGCCAAACGCGCGGCCGAGATGGCGGCAAAACTTTCCATCGCCTCGCTCACCCGCGCCTGGCAGATGCTGCTCAAGGGTCTGATCGAAGTGCGCGATGCCGCGCGCCCCATCGCCGCTGCCGAGATGGCGCTCATCCGCCTCTCCTATGCGGCCGATCTGCCGCCCACGGACAGGCTGGTGCGCGAACTCCTCGGTGCCGAGCGCGGCGCACCGCGCTCGCCGCAGGCGGCCGCGCCTGCGCCATCTTCCGCACCGCGCTCGGCAGCAACCATAGCGCCGCGCGGCACGATTGCGAGTGCCGCCGCGCCGCAACTGGCCGCGGAACAAAACATCCGCGTCAACGCGCTGGAGGACATCGCGGCGCTGGCTGCCGCCAAAGGCGCAGCCGTCCTCAAAGTGCATGTCGAAAACCACATGCATCTGGTGCGCCTTGAGCCGGGACAGATCGAATTCCGTCCCGGGAGCGGCGCGCCGCGCACGCTGGCCGGCGACCTGGCGCAGAAGCTCAAGGAATGGACGGGCACGCGCTGGGTCGTCACCGTCGCGCGCGAAGGCGGCCAGCCCACGCTGGCGGAGCAGAAGAAAACCGCGCGCGCCGCCAAGCTCGAAGCCGTAGCGCAGGAACCGCTCGTGCGCGCCGTGCTCGACCGGTTTCCAGGCGCGGAAATCATGACGGTGCGCGATCGTCCCGAACAGGACATCGCTCAGCTTACGGATGAAAGCGGCGGCGCGTGACAAGGCTGTCCGGCTGACATGGTCGCTCTTCCCGCAGGTCCCGAAATTGAACGCCTGATGCAGTTGCTGGCGAAGCTGCCGGGCCTCGGTCCGCGTTCCGCGCGGCGGGTAGCTCTCACGCTGCTCAAGAAACGCGAGACTCTGCTCGACCCGCTCGCACTTGCCCTGCGCGACGCAGCCGCGGCGATCCGTGTCTGCGAGACCTGCGGCAACCTCGATTCTGTCGATCCCTGCACCATCTGCCGCGATCCCCGCCGCGACACGCATGTGCTCTGCATCGTCGAAGATGTGGCCGATCTGTGGGCGCTGGAGCGCGCCGGCATGTTTCGCGGCCGCTATCATGTGCTGGGCGGCGCGCTGTCGGCGCTTGACGGCATCACGCCCGAGCGCCTCAACCTGTCTTCGCTGCTCACACGCGTGAACGAGGGCGTCGATGAAGTGGTGCTGGCCATGAACGCGACGGTCGAAGGTCAGACGACCGCACATTATTTGGTGGATGTGCTGGCGCCGTCACAGGTGAAGGTGACGCGTCTGGCACATGGCGTGCCTGTCGGCGGCGAACTCGACTATCTCGACGAAGGCACATTGTCCGCGGCATTCAAGGCCCGGCGGGCGATGTAGGAATGCTCAGTCCGGCGCACCTAATTGGGCCGGTGTCTCGATCTCCACGTTCTGAATCTTTTCTGCCCGGCTCGCGATCTTTCCGGACGATGTGAGAATGTCCCTGATATCGGTATCGGCTTGACCGAAATGTCTTTGCAGCTTTTCCACGCGCTCGCTCAACAGACCGACATCTTTCAGCAGCAAACCCACTTCTTTCTGGATCGCGCTCGCCTGCTCGCGCATGCGCGCATCCTTCATCACCGACCTCACGGTTACGATCGCCAGCATCAGGATATTGGGCGACACGACCAGCACATGCGCGCTTTGCGCTTTCTGGATCACCTCCGGACAGAATTCGTGCAGATCGGCATAGATCGATTCCGACGGTACAAACATGATGGCGGGTGTCTGCGTCTCGCCGGGAATCAGATATTTCTCGGCGATGTCCTTCACATGCTTGAGGACGTCGCTGCGCACATTCGCAAGCGCGGCCCTGCGCTCACCTTCGGCCGCCGCCCGGAGCCCCACGAAGCTTTCGAGGGGAAATTTGGAATCGATCACCAGTGCACCACCCGCGCCCCGCAGCCGGATGACGCAATCGGGACGGCTGCCGTTCGAGAGCTGCGCCTGGAACTCGTAGAGGCCGGGCGGCAGCGCATCGGCCACAATCGCTTCCATCTGCGCCTGGCCAAAGGCGCCACGCGCCTGCTTGTTCGACAGGATTTCCTGCAGGTTCACGACCTGTCCGGAAAGCTCGGCGATGTTCTTCTGCGCCTCATCGATCACGGTGAGCCGCGTCTGGATTCCGCCCAGCGTCTCGGCCGTTTTGGTGGCCGTTTCCTTGAGATTGTCGCCAAGCCTGCGGTCCAGCGCATCGATGCGAGCCGCGATGACCGTCTGCAATTCGGTCTGGCCGGCAAGCGCCTGGGCAAACCGCCCCGCGATTTCATTTTGGGTGGCGGCAAGCGCCTCCAGCCGCGGCCCCAGAAGCGCCGTGCCGCCGTTTCGGCGCGTAAAAGCCAGATACGCGATCAGCACCGCCGCCGCCGCCACGATGGCGACCGTCAATGTAACGAGAGAAGCCGTCATGCCATCTGCCCGCCAGTGCCCGCCCACCGTTGAATATCTTGACCGGAAGGGATCGCTCGCCTATTTCCGATTCATGGCCATCCGCCCCATCCTTACCGCGCCCGACCCGCGCCTCAAAGCCGTCTCCGCGCCGGTTGAGAAGGTCGACGGCGCCATGCGCCGGCTGGTCGACGACATGCTGGAAAGCATGTACGCGGCCGACGGAATTGGCCTTGCCGCCGTGCAGATCGGAGTTCCCAAACGCGTCATCGTGATGGATCTGGGCGGCAAAAACGGCCCCCGGGAACCGCGCGTTTATATCAACCCGCGGATCTCCTGGGCGTCCGAGGAATTGGCGACGTTCGAGGAAGGTTGCCTTTCCGTGCCGGACATCTGGGAAGACGTGGCACGGCCGGCCCGCATCCGCGCGGAATATCTGGACCGTGACGGCGTCCGGCAGGAGTTGGAAGCCGAAGGCCTGCTCGCGACCTGCCTGCAACATGAGATGGATCATCTTGAAGGCGTCCTGTTCGTCGATCACCTCTCGCGCCTCAAGCGTTCCATGGCGCTGAAAAAGCTCGAAAAAGCCAAAAAGCTCAAACAGGCTGTATAAGCGGCGCATGAGCTTGCGCCTCGCCTTCATGGGCACCCCCGATTTCGCGGTCCCGACCCTCGCCGAACTGATCCGGCGCGAGCATGAAATCGCGGCGGTCTACACCCAGCCTGCCCGGCCCAAAGGGCGAGGCCTGGCGGCCCAGCCCTCGCCGGTCGCGAAGCTGGCCGACCAACATGGCTTGCCCGTGCGCACGCCGGAAAGTCTCAAGGGCATGCTGGCACAAGATGAATTCGCGGCGCTGGGTGCCGATGCGGCGATCGTCGTCGCCTATGGCATGCTGCTGCCGAAACCGGTTCTGGAGACGCCGCGCCTGGGCTGTTTCAATCTGCACGGATCGTTGCTGCCGCGTTGGCGGGGCGCAGCGCCTATCCAGCGCGCCATCATGGCAGGCGACACGGAGACCGGCGTCATGGCGATGCGCATGGCGGAAGGCCTCGACACCGGACCCGTCCTGCTGGAGGCGCGCACACCGATCGGACGCAAAACCTATGGCGAATTGCATGACGAGCTTGCGCACTTGGGCGCGGCTGTCATGGCGCGCCTGGTCGAAGCTCTCGAGCACGGCGCCGTCGTGGAACAGCCGCAGCCGGACAAAGGCATCACCTATGCAAAGAAAATCACCAAGGAAGAAACACGCATCGTCTGGACGAATACCGCCCGCGCCATCGATTGCCTGATCCGCGGCTTGTCACCCGCGCCGGGCGCCTGGTGTGAAGCGAAAGGCGAACGCGTGAAAATTCTGAACGCCGAGCCTGCCGCAGGCCACGGCCCGGCGGGCCAGTTGCTCGACGACGACCTGCGCGTCGCATGCGGCGACGGCGCCTTGCGGTTGACCCGGCTGCAACGCGCCGGACGCGGGCCGATGGAGGCGCGGGATTTCCTGCGCGGCTTCCCGCTGAAAAAAGGAGAGCGTCTGTGAGCGAGTCCTTGCGTCCGTCGCTGTTGCGGCGGATCGGAAATTCCTGGCGTGATCGCAGCAAGAAAAGCGGCACGATCGATCTCCTGCCGGACGGGTTCGTTTTCGCGCAGCTCCGCCAGACCAGCACTGTTCGCTGGGATGACCTCACGCAGATCGACGCCGGCGTGCGCGACGGGCTTGCGCTCGATCTGTTCTTCGTCATCGTACATGCCAACGGAACGAAAGTTCGCCTCGATGAAATTGATGACGGCTTTCGCCTCGTCGAAGTCGCCGTCCTTGAGCGTTGGCCGCAACTGCGCGAGCGTTGGGTGGCGCTGCAATGCGGTCCGGCGCACCAGCCGCAATATGAAACGCTGTGGCGGCGCGGGGCATAATGCCCCGCTATCGCGTCACGCTTGAATATGATGGCGGCCCCTTCTTCGGCTGGCAGCGGCAGGACAATGGCCCGTCGATCCAGGGCGCGCTCGAAACCGCTTTGTTCAAGCTGGCCGCTGAAAACGTAACGGTGACGGGCGCGGGCCGTACCGATGCAGGCGTTCACGCCGGCGGCCAGGTCGCCCATTTCGATCTCGCGAAGATTTTTACGGCCGACAGGTTGCGCGATGCGCTGAACTATCATCTGCGCCCGGATCCCGTCGCGGTACTCGATGCCGCCATTGCTCCGCCGGAATTCCACGCGCGGTTCTCAGCCACAGCGAGGCACTATCTCTATCGTATCCTGTGCCGCCGGGCGCCGCCTGTCCTGGAACGCGGCCGCGTCTGGCATATCATGCGGCCGCTCGACGCGGACGCAATGCATGCAGCGGCCCAGGCGCTTGTGGGCCAACACGATTTCACCACGTTCCGCGCAGCGGAATGCCAGGCGAAATCTCCAATAAAGACGCTCGACCGGCTTAGCGTGCGCCGCGGCGCCGACGAGATTCATATCGAAGCGTCCGCGCGCTCCTTCCTGCATCATCAGGTGCGCTCCATCGTGGGCTCGTTGAAGCTCGTGGGCGAAGGCAAGTGGCTGGCGCGCGACATTGCCGCGGCACTGGCAGCAAAAGACCGTGGGCGTTGCGGCCCGGTGGCGCCGGCCGAGGGGCTCTATCTCATGCGTGTCGACTATCCCGCCTGAAGATCGACGAATTCGACCTTGTCGGCGGGAATCTCGCGCCCGAGAAAAATCCGCCCCACGCGCGCGAAACGCTCCGGCGCATCCGTCGCCAGGAACAGGGGCGGCGCAGGCGCAGTTCCTCCACGTGCGAGATTCTTTTCGGCGAGGAGATGCGCCACCGCCTGTGCGGTCGTTACCGCGCTATCGACCAGCGGCACGTGCTGTCCAACAACCCTCGCGATCACGCGTTCCAGCACGGGAAAATGCGTGCAGCCGAGCACCACACATTGCGGCCGCGCGGCGTCTTGCGCGAACAGCGGCGCCAGATACCGCTCCGCGACCAGTTCTGCGATGGGGCCATCGATCAGACCGTCCTCGGCCAACGGCACAAACAGCGGACAGGCCTGTTGCACGATTTCGGCGTCGCGGTTGAGCGCCTGGATCGCCCGCACATAGGCGCCGCCACGCACCGTGCTTTCCGTCGCCAGAATCGCTATGGGACCACGAGGTGCTGCGCTGATGGCTGCTGCGGCTCCGGGTTCGACCACTCCGATTACGGGCACCGGCGCAAACGCAGCTTCCAACGCGGGCAATGCGACGGCGGACGCCGTGTTGCAGGCGACGACGATGAGCTTTACCCGCCGCCGCATCAAGGCACCGGCCGCCTGCACCGCGTAACGCGACACTGTCTCGCCGCTTTTCGTTCCGTAAGGCAGCCGCGCCGTATCGCCCAGATAGATGAAGCATTCGCGCGGCAGTTGCGCCATCAATGCGCGCATCACGGTGAGCCCACCCATGCCGGAATCGAAAATGCCGATGGGTGCGTCGTTGCGTGCAGCACTCATGCCGGCGGCGCGGCGAAATACCGGGCGAGAATGGCCGCATACACATCCGCGAGCTGGCGGATGTCCGCGAGCGGCACGCACTCGTTCGCCTTGTGCATCGTGGCGCCCGGCAAACCCACTTCCGCGACCGGACAATGCATCCGGATAAAGCGCGCATCGGACGTTCCGCCGCCCGTGGAATAGACGGGCCGCGCGCCCGCGACGCCTTCTATCGCCTGCGCCAGCAGTTCGGTGAAGGCGCCCGGCTCCGTGATGAAGGCATGGCCGCTAACGCTCGTCTCAATCTCTATCTCGCCGCCCAATTCGCCGGCGACGTCGGCTGCATGCCGCTCTATGCGGATCAGCAGGCTTTCCGGCGTATGCAGATCGTTGAAGCGGATATTGCATGCGGCGCGCGCATCCGAGGGCGACACGTTGGACGCCGGATTGCCGACATCGAACGTCGTGAAGACGAGCGTCGACGGTTCGAAATGCGCACTGCCCGAATCGAGCGGTTCCGACGCCAGGCGCGAAACGAGTACGGCGAGAATGGGAATGGGGTTCAGCGCGTTTTGCGGATAGGCCGTATGGCCCTGTATACCCCGCACCCGGATTTCCGCGCGCATGCTGCCGCGCCGGCCGATCTTGATCGTATCTCCCACGCTTGAAAGCGATGCCGGTTCGCCCACGAGGCAATGGTCGATGCGCTCGCCTTTTTCCGCCAGCCGATCGAGCACCGCCTTGGTGCCGTTGACGGCCGGACCCTCCTCGTCGCCTGTGATGAGCAGACTGATCGAGCCGCGCGAGGGTTTTCCGATGCGCGCCGCCGCGGCGACGAACGCTGCGACGGCCGATTTCATATCGGCGGCGCCGCGACCATAGAGCACGTCATCATGGATATCGGCCGCAAAGGGATCGCAGCGCCATTGCGCGCGGTCGCCCGGCGGCACCACATCGGTGTGGCCGGCGAAACAGAAATTGGGCGCCTCATTGCCGAGGCGTGCATAGAGATTCTCGATCGCCGCCGTGCCGGGCGCCTGGATCCTCAGTCTTTCGCAACGAAAACCAAGCGGCACCAGCGCCGCTTCGAGCACGCCCAAGGCGCCCGCATCCTTCGGCGTCACCGACGGACAGCGGATCAGGGCCTGCGCGAGCGCGACGGGATCATGGTTCATGGCGGCAATTCAGTCCCGCAGCAATTCGTTGATGGAGGTCTTGGCGCGGGTACGTTCGTCGACGCGTTTGACGATCACCGCGCAATAGAGCGACGGACGATCCGCGCCTTGCGGCAGCGCGCCCGGCACCACGACCGAATAGGGCGGCACATGGCCATAGTGGATTTCACCCGTGGCGCGATCGACGATTTTCGTCGATTGCCCCAAATAGACGCCCATGGAAAGCACCGAACCTTCGCCGACGATCACGCCTTCGGCCACTTCCGAACGCGCGCCGATGAAGCAATTGTCTTCGATGATGACGGGGGCGGCCTGCAAAGGCTCCAGCACGCCGCCGATGCAGGCGCCGCCGGAGATGTGGCAATGGCTACCGATCTGCGCACAGGATCCCACCGTCGCCCAGGTATCGACCATTGTGTTCTCGCCCACATGGGCGCCCACATTGACGAAGGATGGCATCAGCACCACGCCTTTAGCGATGAAGGCCGAACGACGGACGATGGCGCCCGGCACGGCGCGGAATCCCCCATCGCGGAAATGGGATTCCGTCCAGCCCAGGAATTTGGAGTCGACCTTGTCCCACCAGGGTGCGCCATTCGGTCCACCGGGCATTTCGCGCATGTCGTTGAGACGGAAAGACAGCAAGACCGCCTTCTTGAGCCATTGATGCACATGCCATTCGTCGCGGAATTTCTCGGCAACGCGCAGACGGCCCGCATCGAGCGCCGCCAGCGTTTCCTCGACCGCCTCGCGAACCGAGCCGTGTGTACCAACTCCAAGCGTATCGCGCACTTCCCAGGCTTCGTCGATGATGGCTGCGGCGGTCATTGTGAAATCCTGATGGTATTGAGGAATTGCGGCAGATCGCCCGTTTCATAGTCGATATGTGCAGGCGACGCGACAGGATATTCAGGTCCCTGTTTCGACCAGGGCGAATCGTTCCGCAGCCAAACCGTCGTCATCCCCTGACCGTGGGCGGGAACGAGATTGCGCGCCGCATCCTCGAACATCGCGGCACGCGCGGCGTCGATGCGGGCATCGTCAAGCACCCTGCGATAGGAACCCGGATCCGGCTTGGGCCGGAAAGCGATGGTTCTGATATCCCAGATTTCGTTAAAATATCTCGCGAGATCGAGCCGTTCGAGAATGCGCGCCGCGTGATCGCGGCAGCCATTGGTGAAGATGAACCGCCGGCCCGGCAGACGCGCCAATGCCCGCCCCAGCGCCTCGTCTCGCGCGAGCGCGCTCAGATCGATGTCGTGTACAAAGGAAAGATACGAGTCGGGCTCTACGCCATGCAGGTGCATAAGGCCGTTCAGCGTCGTTCCATGTTCGCGGTAATAGGCCTTCTGAAGAGATCGCGCCGCTTCGGCATCGACACCCAGAAGGTTCTGTACAAACACCGTCATACGTGCGTCGATCTGCGCGAACAACCCGCTGTCGGCCGGATAAAGTGTGTTGTCGAGATCGAAGACCCATGACTCCACGTGCCGGAAATCCGGTCGCAAATCATCGCTCGTCCGATCTGCGTCAAGCATGGTTTGCCTATTTCGGCGTACGCGCCTGGGAAAGCTGGCGGGCGGGCGGCACGAGCCCGTCATTGCTCACATGCGCCGCGTAGCCGTTGAGCCCGTTGGTGTTGGTGGCGGCGAAGCCGGCCTCTGTCAGCCCGCGCGCACCGCAACGCGCATTTCCAAAAATCTCGAACTGGATATCCGTGACGCAGAACTTCGTCGGACCTGCGACGAGATGATTGTTGCCGTGTTTCTCGGCGAGCAGGTAGACCTTGTCGATCGCGAGTGCATCGGTCATCGCCTTGGCGCAAGCGCCGGGCGCCACCTTCCACCAACCGCGCGATACCAGAGTCTTGCCGATGCGTTGGCCGAGCGCCGCCCAGATATCGGCGTCGCCGTCATTGCAGATGGAATAGCCCGCGGGCGCCGCGGCCTTGAGCGCCTGGGTTTCCAGCGCATCGAACAAATCGGTCGTGCTAGCATTGACCGGCAGCTTCATGCGCGCCCGGAATTTGGCGAGTGCCATATCGCGCGCGCTGGCGCCGCGCTGATGACCCAGATCGACCTTGTAACCGATATCGCCGAGCAGCCGGTCTATTCCCGCCTGGCGCGCGGCATCCGGCGTGGGGAGATTGGGAAATTCGGTCAGCGTGGTCGTCCACTCCGCCGCGTTGCGCGTCGTCACCGACGCGAAGGGCATGAGAAACGCATCGTCGGTGCCGCAATTGGCGGCGCCGACCGGTGTCTGCAACGAAAAATCCGTATCCTTGGCGCAGAGCCTGATCGGACCGCCCCAGGCGCGCGAAGGTCCCGAATGCGCCTGCGAAGAACGCGCATAGAGAAAATAGGCAGGCTGGGAAAGCTTTTCGCCGATCGCGGTCGCGCAATCGCCCGGCGCGATGCGCGACCAGCCGCGCGTGAGCATGTTGAGACCGGACTCGTAACCAACCGCCGTATAAAGCAGATAGCTCGTCTGGTTGCACACATGCATGGCCGCCGCGGCCGGGCCCGCCACCAGACCGGCAGCAGCGAGCGGAATCGCCACATACAGCGCCGCGCGCCGTTTCATTCCGCGGTGATCATGGTTCCCGCACCATGCTCGGTGAACAGTTCGAGCAGCAACACATGCGGTATTCGCCCATCGAGGATGACGGCGGCACGAACGCCCGCCTCCACGGCTTCGATCGCGGTTTCGATTTTGGGAATCATCCCGCCCGAGATTGTGCCGTTGGCAATGAGCTCGCGCGCTTCGGCGACGCTGAGGCGGGGGATCAGCTTGCCTTCGCGGTCGAGGACGCCTTCGACATCGGTCAACAGCACGAGCCGGGCGGCGGCCATCGCGCCGGCCACGGAACCCGCGACCGTGTCGGCGTTGATGTTGAACGTCTCGCCCTTGCTGCCCACGCCGATAGGCGCGATGACCGGTATCAGATCGGAATTGATGATGGTGCGCAGCACTTCGGGATTGATCTTTTCCGGCACGCCGACAAAGCCGAAATCGATGAGCTTGTTCTCGAGCGTCATCGGATCGAGCTTGTAGCGTTCGAGCTTGCGCGCGACGACGATGTTGCCGTCCTTGCCCGAAAGACCCACGGCGCGGCCGCCGGCGGCGTTGATGCCGCTCACGATCTGTTTGTTGATGGCGCCGGTGAGCACCATTTCCACCACTTCGATCGCGGCTTCGTTGGTCACCCGCAGGCCGTCGACGAACGATGACGGAATGGAGAGCTTCGACAGCATCGAGCCGATTTGCGGGCCGCCGCCATGCACCACGACGGGGTCGATTCCCGTCTGCTTCATCAGCACGATATCTTGCGCGAATTCCTGGGAGACCCCGCCTTCCATGGCGTGGCCGCCATATTTCACGACGACGGTCTGGCCGTCATAGCGCAGAATATAGGGCAGCGCTTCGACGAGGACGCGCGCGGTGGAACGCCAGCGCGCCATCACGCGCAGGTTGCGATCCTGACCCACATCGTCCTGCAGTGCCATGCCTGGGCGCTCCGGCAAAATTGGCGTGGCTTATAGCCGAAAGCCTACGGCGCTGCCAGTGCCGCGATGTGTTCCTTGAGACCTTCGAGCCCTTCGCCGGTGAACGCCGAGGTCGCCAGAACATCCGGATACGCTGCAATCTGCTTCGACAATTCCTGTGCGCAGGCCTCGCGTGTGGGGCCGCGCTCAGCCGGTTTGAGCTCGTCGATTTTCGTCAATACGCCCAGATAGGAAACCGCCGCCTGATCCAGCAGACCCATCGCTTCGCGGTCCACCGGCATGACGCCCCGCCGCGCATCGATGAGCAGGATGGTGCGGCGCAACGTGGTCCGCCCGCGCAGATAGGCGAAGATGAGCCTCTGCCATTCCGCGGTGAGCGTCCTGGAGGCGCGCGCATAGCCATAGCCCGGCAGATCGACGAGCACGCAGGCATCGCCCAGGCGAAAGAAATTGATCTGCTTGGTAGCGCCCGGCGTGTGGGAAACGCGTGCCAGCGATTTGCGGTTCGTCAGCGCGTTGACGAGGCTCGACTTGCCGACATTCGAGCGCCCCACGAAAGCGATCTCCGGCAGGGACGGCGGCGGCAAAGCCTCGATCGTCGCGGCGCCTGCGATGAATTCGCATTCGCCCGCGAACATTTTGCGGGCTCGCTCCATCGCGTCATTCACCGGGCGCGGAATTCGGGCTGGGCGAGCGGCGCAGGAAAGCGGGCAACTTCAGATTCTCGAACAGATGCACTTCGATGCCCTGGCGGCGCATCATCACATATTGCTGCGTCACGGAAAGCAGGTTGTTCCATGTCCAATAGATGACAAGGCCCGCCGGAAACGCCGAAAGCATGAAGGTCATGATGAGCGGCATATAGGTGAACATGCGCGCCTGCACGGGATCGGCGGGCGTGGGGTTCATCTTCGTCTGCAGCCATTGCGTGAAGCCCATCAGGATGGGCCAGATGCCGATATGCAGGAAAGCCGGCACGAACGCGGGAATGGAGTAGGGCAAAAGCCCGAACAGGTTGAGGAAATTGGTGGGATCGGGCGCAGACAGATCGTGGATCCAGCCGTAGAACGGCGCGTGGCGCATCTCGATCGTGACGTACAGCACCTTGTAGAGCGAGAAGAACACGGGAATCTGAATCAGCATGGGCAGGCAGCCCGACAGCGGATTCACTTTCTCGCGTTTGTAGAGCTCCATCATTTCCTGCTGCTGTCGCAGCTTGTCGTCACCGAAACGCTCGCGCAGCCGCTCCACTTCCGGCTGCAGTTTCTTCATGCGGCTCATCGAGCGATAGGACATGTCGGCGAGCGGCAGGAATACGAGCTTGATGGCAACGGTGAGCAACAAGATCGCCAGGCCGAAATTGCCGATATAGTGGTAGAAGAAATCGAGCAGCAGGAAGATCGGTTTCGTGAAGAAGATGAACCAGCCCCAATCGATCGCGAGATCGAAACGCTGGATGCCGTATTGGTCCTGATAATCGTTGATGAAGTTCACGAGCTTGGCGCCGGCGAACAGGCGCTGCGTCAGCGCGAGCGTGGCACCCGGCGCCACCGTGCGCCCGTCGAGGCGATAATCCGCCTGATAGGCCTTGGCGCCGTTGATCGACATGGCGCGATACGAGCCGTCGAACTCCTGGTCCTGCGGCGGGATGGCGGCCGCCATCCAGTATTTGTCGGTGATGCCGACCCAGCCGCCCGTGGAGTGGAACAGTTGCGGCGGCTTGTCGTCCTTGAAATCGTCGTAGCCCGCATCCTTGAGCGTGCCGTTGGCGGCGCCCACGAAACCCTCATGCAGCAGCCAGTTGCGTTTGCTGTCGGGCAGGCCGTCGCGCGCGACGTAACCATAGGGATAGAGCAGCACGCGCGCGCTGCCTTTGTTCGTCACGGTGTCGCCAACCGTGAACATGTAGCGGTCATCGACGGCAATCGTGCGCTGGAAAATGAGCCCCTGGCCGTTGTCCCATTCGAGCGTCACGGGCGAACCCGGCGCGAGCTTCGCGCCCTGCACGAGTTTCCACGGCGTCGTATCGTCCGGCACTTTCACATTCGCGCCGGCGACCCAGCCGAACACGGCGTAATAGGGATAGGGCGTGCTTTCCGGCGACAGCAGAACGATCTCCGGTGACTTTGGATCGACCGTTTCGCGATAGTGCTTGAGACGCAGATCGTCGAACCGCGCGCCGCGCAGGCGAAGCGAACCGTCGACGGTGGGCGTATCGATGACGATGCGTGCGCCCGTCCGCGCGAGCGCCTGGGCGCGTGTGAGCGACCCCGCGCCGGCCGCGACCTGCTGCTCGGCCGCGGGCGCCGAGATATGCGAGATCGGCTTCTCTTTCGTTTCCTTCGCCAGCAGCACCTGGCGCGTGCGCTCGGCCTGCATCTGGGGTGCTGCGACGAAATATTCCCAGCCGACCAGCACGATGGCCGAAAGGACAAAGGCCAGCACAAGATTGCGATTGTTGTCGTTCATGAGACTCGTTGTGTTCGCGGTGAAATATATTGGGTTTCGCCTCCCCCCGGCGGGGAGGCCGGAGAGCCTGGCGACGCGCGCAGCGCGAAGCGCTGGCGATCCGGGTGGGGGGATGCGTGGCGAGATACCCCCCACCCGAAATGCATGCTGCATTTCGACCTCCCCGCAAGGGGGAGGTGAAATGTTCCGGTCTTGCGCGCCCTACACGCCGACATTGCGGGAGCAGTCCTTTTGCGCAGGTGGCACCGGGTCGAAGCCCTGCGATCCGCCGAGCCACGCGATGGGGTGGCAGCGCGAGAGCCTCCTGGCCGCAAGGCCGATACCGCGAATGGCGCCATGCGTTGTGATGGCTTCGATCGCATATTCGGAGCAGGTGGGATCGAAGCGGCACGCCTGCGGAAACAGGGGAGAAACGAACCAGCGATAAAGCCGGATGGGGACGACGAGCACGCCCAGCAGGATCGCGCGCACGGGACGGTTCTGGTGAGGCGTCACCTTTTATCCCCTGTCTGGGTATCCCCTGCCCGGGACGGGCCAAGCCTTATGTGGGCCGCGTGCAGCGCGGATTTCAGGTCGCCGAGCAGGCCCTGGAACGGCCGGATCAGCGTGTCGCGCCGCGCGACGAGAACATAGTCATTGCCGGCCAGCCCATAAAGGGGCAGCACCGCCGCAGCGGCCGCGCGCAGCCTGCGCTTGGCGCGGTTGCGCTCGACGGCCCCGCCGATTTTCCGGCTGGCCGTAAACCCGAGCCGGATGCAACCCTGCTTCGCGAACGCAGCCGGCGTCGGACACATTTCCAGTATCAGCCCGGTTGCCGTGCGGCGGATGCCCCGCGCAGCGGCCAGAAAATGCGCGCGAGTCCTGATGCGTTCAACGGAGAGAGGAGCGAGCCCGGGAACAGGGGCGGGAGACGGCGTTTCCGTCAGGCGGAAAGCTTCTTGCGGCCATGGGCCCTGCGGCGCGCCAGAACCTTGCGGCCGCCGGCCGTCGCCATGCGCGCGCGGAAACCATGGCGGCGCTTGCGGACGAGACGGCTCGGCTGATAGGTGCGTTTCATGGCCCATGCTCCTCGGAACAGGCCCGGCTTTCCGGACGGCCTTCCAACGGGGAGCCGGGTTTCTAATGGGCGGCCTTTGGGCTGTCAACCGGAACAGGGTGGATAACACCGGATCGAACGGGCAACGAATTCCCTGCTAGCAGGGAAATTAGCAGGGAAAAAAATTAACAGGGAATTCGGGCGCGGATACCGGGCGGCGTTCCGGCAGACGCCGCCCGTTTTCTGTATACAGAAAGGCCTTCTGTATACAGAAACGAACCGGAAGAAACGGCGCATGTGGCCGGGCCCCGAGCGCGCGCGCAACATCGATGCGACGGCAAGCCTCGCCTCCTGGGTATGTGTTCACAATGTCAAAGAGCCACGGCTCGCCGGGACGAACCGCTCACGGTTCGGGCAGTATAGACTATTTGGGTTCGTTGTCAACCAAAATGGTTCGTAACAATATTACAACTGCCGGACAGGGAGGTCGCCCAGGGCGTTGGCCGTTTTGGCAAAGCGCGCATCGAAACCTTGGGCTGCCTGGCGGGGCTGGTCGCCTGTCAGGGCGCGAACGATCAGGTCGGGTGGCGCGCATGACGCCGCTTCGCTTCCGTGGCGATCCCCGCTTCCATCTCTTCCAGCGTCCTGGGCCGCCCGGCCCAGGCCAGCGATCCGAACACGTCTTCGGATTTCGTAGGCGCGAAGAGGGCCGCGGCTTTCAGCAGCACGCCTTCGGGCGTGTTTTCCACGACCAGCTGCGTGCCGGCCTCCCACTGAAGTTCCTGCCTTATAGCCTTGGGCAGAATGATCTGGCCTTTGGCGGACACAATCGTCGTCAGTTTCTCGCGCGCGGACATGACGTTCTCAGGAGGTGGTAAGACGGAGGTGAGATAGAGGCGACGCACGACCGGTGCAAGAACCTGTTGCGGCATTGTGTTGGCGACAGCTGACGCTCCTGCCGCGCAATGCCCGGCGTTTCTTGCCGCTCGGCGTACTGTTGCTCGAACCTTTCGCTGCGCTGTCTTCGGTGTGAAGGAGGAATTCGCTCGGAATCCTGAACGCTACTAGCCCAAAAACTTCGTCTCATTATGCCAGCGCAATGCCGCCCTATCAGGCTGAAATTTTGAGAATGCAGGTACTGAAACAAGCGTGCCATGCAGGCGGCGATATTCGTTTCCGTTGTTGAAGTCGGTTCTTACACGATCGCTGACGACAAATTTTAACTGTTCATCGATTGTGACGTATCCGGCATCGAACACGCTGTGAATGTCCTTTCTTAGCAGAAGACCGTTTGACACCTCATGGGCGCCACCGGAGGCATATGGTCGAATGTGCGCGGCATCCAGCGCGGGCAAAACCTTTCCGCCCGAAACGGCGCATGCTCGCTTATAAGCATCGGTCACAGAAATTCTGAATGCTCCTTGACCCAACCGCGAAGCAACGAGAGCTGGTTCTCCATACCGACGTTGCTCTTCGGCAACGCCCGACATCGACACGAAACCAAAATTACCCTCTGCCATGACGGCTTCCCACAATACTCGGCCTTCATGCTCGTCAGTCGAGTATGTCTTTCCTACTACAATCGATTTATCCCAACTTGCAGGTTGCGGTATCCACCTATCGGCTGTGAGGAACACCGGTTGAACAACTAACCGGCAGCCGATTGTGTAGTCCTCGTGCTGGTCAGTCTGGCCACGATATCTTCCTACCCGCTGTCGCATCTCGCCCAGAGTAGGAGCACCATTCTTGTTTCCGAATGCCTCCCATGCCAGCGAGATCGGGACATTCGACGCATGGCGAAAAACGCCATACCCTCCAATAGCATTACGAGGCGACTTTAACCTGAACAGGAAAAGTTCGCCCTCTTGAATCGCTCCAAACCCAAGCCTGCCAGTCGGTTGCCAGAAATTGACCTCGTCGATGCCGGTCTGAGACGCGAGGAAATCGAACCAATCGTGATCGGTATTGGCTACCCAAAGACGAACCACGATCCCCTCCCTCACTTCTGCTTTCGCCACCGCTAGAAGATCGCCCAAAACGAACAGTGTGCAAGGGGCTCGGATATAACAATCCTGTCTGGACCGGACGTGAAAACAGGAACGTGACATTCTGAACAGTGAAAAGCCACCTGACGCCCTAACTCTTTCCCGGGCTGGAAACAAATTCGGCGTCACCGTTCTTATTGCTTGAAGCAATGCTCGCGATGCCAATTCAAGAAATGTGGATGCGGTCGATCCGCTCCGCGTTTTGTTGGAATTGCAAATCCTGAATGATTTATCAAACTCCGTATCGCGTCTTGGTCATTTGCCTGTCGAGAAATCAATATTTCCAATTTGTCCGACAAACCAATCAACCCACGATCAAACATCCAATGTGCTGTTCCAGAAAGAGCGATGCCGTTGTTCACGATGTCGGGACCGCTCGCCTCAACGGGACGGATATGAGCCGCAGCAACTTCTGCGCGTCCGCCACCGTTGATGAGCCGCAGGCCGGTGATGGCGCAACGCTGGTCATAGGCGCGCAGAACAACTCGTCGGAAAATCCTATCCCGTATGATCCTCGATACGGTGAAGCTTGCTCTTTCTCGCTGCTCATCAAAAACAAATGGCGCCTGTTCTTCGTCAAGGTTTACGAGCGGCTCTGGAGCGCCGATTCGCGGCAACAGCGGCGAACTGTCTTCAAGTCCAATCTCGACGATGCGTTTGAAATCTTCCGGAGAAAGCGGCCGAACGGCAGATTGCGCTCGCCCGGAAACCTTCCCTTGCGCATTCAGAACACCCAGCTCTACCAATCCGTTGGACGCCTTGAACGGTACGGGGTTCGCGAAATCGAGATAGCTGTCCGGCTCGATCAGCGCCAGATACATGCCCTGGGCGGACGGATCGGGAATGACGCTCTGGACCTTGGCTATCGCGAAATAGCCCCTCGTATCCGCAATCTTGGTTGGTTCATAATAGACAATCCAATCGTCGATGCAGGCCTCGACGCGGCGCAAATACTGACTTGGGAACTGATATTTTTCTGACGGGCTGTCATCGTAAATTGAGTCTGCGCGATGGACGAAGACACCGAATCCCATATCTCGGCTGCGCCTTTATTCTTGCGATATCACAGTAACACGAACTCACCGAGTTGCGCGCAGGCGTCAACGAGCATCAGTCGTTCACCCGTCTGGTACTATGTCTGCGCGCGCTATTGCCCGTATCATCGCCCCACATGTCGTCGAACACAGCGCGGGCGAGCGGCTTCCGCGCCTTTCTCCCAAGGACGATGCCATGTTTCTCGCGCAGGCGCGCCGCCGTTTCCAGAGGCGTTTCCGGCGCGCGCGGACTGGCGATGTCTTCGGGGCTGTCGACGTTGATAGGCATAACAGGCCGTCCGTAGATTTCACGATATAGAATAGTGCCACGGGCGGCCTGGAAGATGGAAGGCAGCCCGTCAGGAAAACATCCCCCACCCCCATTTGAACTCCGGCGTTCTTGATGCTCTAAGGCGGGATGCTCGCTTACCTGCGCGCGCGCATCGTCGACGCCTGGAGGCTCATCGCGCACAGCCTTTCCGGGCGTCTGCTGCTGCTCACCATCTTCTATGTGCTCCTCACCGAGGTTCTCATCCTCGTGCCCTCGCTCGGGCGCTATCACCGCAGCCTGCTCGAATCCCATATCGAAAGTGCCGAGATCGCGATCCTGCCCTTCACCGAGGCGGGCGGCGAAGCGCTGAGCCAGGGCCTGCGCCACCAGCTGCTCGCCCGCGCCGGCGCCGATGCGGTGATGCTCCGGCGAGCCGACCAGCGCGAATTGTTCCTCGCCCATGACGAACCCACCCATTTCGAGCTCACCATCGATCTGCGCGACCGCAGCCTGTTTGCGCAGATGGTCGAGGCGCTGGATTGTCTGATGCAGGGCCGCCGCACGCTGCATGTGATCGCGGCCACGCAGATCCGGGGCGCGCAGGCCGTGGAAGTGATCGTGGGCGAGGCGCCCATCCGCGCGGCCCTCGTGGGTTATGCGGACCGGCTCGTGCTCCTGGGTCTCCTCATCTCGCTGGCGACGGCATTCCTCGTGTTCGCGAGCCTCTATCTCGTGTTCGTGCGGCCGATGCGCCGCCTCACCTTCGCGATGCTGCGCTTCCGCGAGGACCCGGAGGATGCGAGCCGCATCGTGGCGACCTCGAGCCGCAAGGACGAGATCGGCGTGGCGCAGCGCGAGCTCGCCGCCATGCAGCGCGATATTTTCGGCTTCCTGCAGCAGAAGGCGCGGCTGGCGGCGCTGGGCTCCGCCGTGGCCAAGATCCAGCACGATCTGCGCAACATTCTGGCCAGCGCCCAGCTCGCATCCGACAGGCTCGCAAGCGTCGACGATCCCGTCGTGCAGCGGCTCACGCCCCGCCTCTTCGCCGCGCTCGATCGCGCGATCCGGCTCGCCACCAACACGCTCAGGTTCGGCCGCGCCGACGAGCATCCGCCCGAGCGACGGCGCATCAGGCTTTTGCCGATCGTGACGGAAGCTTTCGAGACGGCGACGGCGGGGAACGCCGCGATGTTCGCGGGCGAGGTGGACGCTGCACTCGAGATCGATGCCGACCCGGAGCAATTGTTCCGTATCCTGCTCAATCTGCTGCGCAACGCGGCCGAAGCGCTGCGGGAAAGAACCGACGGCGAAATCCGCGTGCGTGCGGAGCGGCGCGGGCCGCATGTCGCGATCGACATCGCCGACAACGGCGCGGGCATTCCCGATTCCATGCGCGAGAAACTGTTCCGTCCGTTTGCGCCGTCGGCGCGGGCGGGCGGTTCGGGGCTCGGGCTCGCCATCGCCCGCGACCTCGCGCGCGCCCATGGCGGCGACGTGACGCTCGTGTCCACGGGCGCCGGCGGCTCGCGTTTCCGCATCGACATTCCCGACAGAAAGGACGGCTGAATGGCCTGGGATCCCAAGACCTATCTGCAATTCGGCGCCGAGCGGACGCGGCCGGTGGTGGAATTGCTGGCGCGTGTCGATGTGGCGGCGCCCGGACGCGTGGCCGATCTGGGCTGCGGGCCGGGCAATTCGACGGCGCCTCTGGCCCAGCGTTGGCGGGATGCGGAACTCACAGGCATCGACAATTCTGAGGCCATGCTGGCGGACGCGCGGGCCTCGGGCGTCCGGGCGCAATGGATCGAAGCCGATGTGGCGACCTGGACGCCCATTGCGCCGTTCGACGTGATCTTCTCCAACGCGGCGCTCCAATGGGTGCCGGGGCATGAAACGCTGTTGCCGCGGCTGATGTCGTTCGTGGCGCCGGGCGGGGCGTTGGCGTTACAGGTGCCGCGCAATTTCGACGAGCCCTGCCACACGCTCATCCACGACATCGCTTCCGCCGGTCCTTGGGCGCCGAAGCTCGCCGGCGTGCGCGACTGGTGGAACGTGCTTTCGCCGGAAGCCTATTTCGACATTCTCGAACCCCACGCCGCGGCGATCGATCTGTGGGAGACGCGCTATGTGCAGGTGCTGGAGGGTGAAGACGCCGTGTTCCGCTGGATGAGCGGCACGGGTCTCAGGCCGTTCGCCGCCGCGCTCGAAGGCCCGGAACGCGAGGCGTTCCTCGACGCGTATCGCACCCGCGTCGGCGCGGCCTATCCGCGGCGGGCAAGCGGCGTCACGCTCTATCCCTTCCAGCGCCTGTTCTGCGTGGCAAGGAAGTAAAACACCCCCTCACCCTGCCCTCTCCCCCTCAGGGGGCGAGGGAAACAAAACGCCCTTCACTCTTCCCTCGCCCCGATCGGGGGAAACAGAGCGCCTTCACTCTTCCCTCGCCCCCATCGGGGGAGAGGGCAACGAAGCGTTGGCGAGCGAAGCGAGCTCACGCGCAGTGGGTGAGGGGGATGTGTCCCCAATTTCAAGCGCCCGAAGCAGAAGCTCAATGGTGCCGCGCAAATTCGTTTTCAGATCGACGTTCCAGAAACGGATGACGCGAAATCCCTCGGCTTCGAGGAATCGCGTGCGCATCTCATCGTAGTCCTGCTGCTCCGCATGCTGGCCGCCGTCGAGTTCAACGATGAGGCGCGCCGTGAGGCAAACGAAATCGGCGATATAGGGCCCGACCGGATATTGCCGCTTGAATTTGTAGCCGACAAATCGCCGACCGCGAACGATGGACCAGAATCTTCTCTCCGTGTCCGACTGTGCACTGCGCAACCGACGCGCATTCTTGCGGTGACCGGTCTGTGCCTTTCGTTTTTGGAACGTTTCCTTTGTGACCACTTCCCCCTCACCCTGCTCTCTCTCCCAAAGGGGCGAGGGGAAAGCATCCACTAATCCCCCAGCGCCACGCCGTCGCGGCGGGGATCGGCGCCGCCGATGTAACCCTTCGGCGTGCGCTCGATGATGTGCAGCCCGCTTTCGAGGTCGAATTCCACAACCTTATGACCCATGGCCGTCAGCGCGCCCGCATAGGCGGTGATCGGCGTGCCTTTCTCCAGGATCGTGGGGCCGTTGGGATTGGCGTGATGGGGAAGTGCCGCGGCCGCCTGCGGACCGAGCCCGCCATCCAGCATCGCCACCAGCGTCTCGGCGACATAGGGAATGATGATCGGACCGCCGGGCGAACCAAGCGCGATCCGGAAATGCCCACGCGAATCGAACACGATGGTGGGCGCCATCGCGCTCATCGGCCGTTTGCCCGGCGCGGGCGCATTGGCGACGGGCTTGCCGTCGCGCTCGGGCTCGAAGGAGAAATCCGTCAGCTCATTGTTGAGGAAGAATCCCTTCGCCATCATTTCCGAACCGAACACGAATTCGACCGTCATCGTCATGGAGACGACCTGGCCGCGATCGTCCACCACGACGAGATGGCTGGTGCCAGGGAGCTGCGGCGTGCGCTGGGGCGCGAAATCGAGCGCCGCGTGTTTGATGGGCGGCGTGCCGGCCTCGGCCGTGCCCATGTCATGCGCGGGATCGATGAGCGCCGAGCGTTGCGCGAGATAGGCCTTGTCGAGCAGTGCCGCCACCGGCACATGCACCGCATCGGGATCGCCGACATATTTCGCGCGATCGGCGAACGCGAGCCGGCTCGCTTCGGAGAACAGATGAATCTCGCTCAGCGTGTCGGGCTGCAGGTCCTTCTCGGGAAAGCGCGCGAGCATGCCCAGGATCTGCAACACGGAAACGCCGCCGGAACTCGGCGGCGCCATCGAGCATAATCTGTAGGCGCGATAGACGCCGCAGACGGGGGCGCGCTCCTTCGCTTCATAGCCGGCGAGATCGGCGAGCTTCATGCCGCCCGGGTTGACGGGCGCGTGATCCACCTTGTCGACGATCGCCGCCGCAATCGGGCCCGTGTAAAACGCCTTCGCGCCGCCTTGCGCGATCGCCTTCAGCGTCGCGGCCAATTCCGGGTTCTTGAGGATTTCGCCCTGGGCCAGCGGCGTGCCGTCCGGCTTGTAGAAATAGGCTTTGATATCGGGCATGCGCGCCATTTGCGGAAACGCGCGCAGCGTGGCGGCGAGCTTGCGGCCCACGGGAAAGCCGTTCTGCGCGAGACGAATGGCGGGTTCGAACAATTTCGCCCAGGGCAGGCGGCCATATTTCCTGTGCGCCAGTTCGAGCATCGCAATCGCGCCAGGCACGCCGACCGAAAGTCCGCCGGGAATGACGTCCATATGCCCGCGCGGCTGCCCCTGCGCATCGAGGAACATGCCGGGCGTGGCCGAGGCAGGCGCGGTCTCGCGGCCGTCGAAACTCGTCACATGCTTTTTCGCCGGATCCCACAGGATCATAAATGTGCCGCCGCCGATGCCGGAGGATTCCGGCTCGACCAGCGTCAGCACCAGCTGGGCCGCGATGGCGGCATCGACGGCCGAGCCGCCGGCACGCAGCATGTCGAGCCCGGCCTGCGATGCATACGGGTTGGCGGCGGCGATCATGTGATGCCGCGCGGCCTTGTCGTTCGCCTGCGCCGCCGTGGCGAGACCTGACAGAACGATGGCTGTCAAAAAGGCGGTTTGAATTATTCTTTGTATTGTCAGGGGCAAAATCTGGTCCTCATCTTTTCGCGGGCACGCTCACAGTCTAGCGTCGCCCGCCATGACCGGGCCGGGCAAGCGCAATCTCATCACCGACGTGGCGGGCCTCAAGGTGGGGCAGGCCGAAGACCATGCCGCCCGCACGGGTGTGACGATTGTGCTCGCCGACGAAGCCGTCGCGGCCGCGGTGGATGTGCGCGGCGGCGCGCCGGGTACGCGCGAGACCGATGCACTCGATCCGATGGGCCTGGCCGGCGCGGTGCATGCGATTTCGCTGTCGGGCGGGTCGGTTTACGGGCTCGATGCCGCCAGCGGCGTGGTGGGCTGGCTGGGCGCGCGCGGCCGCGGCTTCCGGATCATGCCGGGTGTGCCGGTCGCGCCCATCGTTCCGGGTGCGGCTATTTTCGATCTGGCGAATGGCGGCAACAAGGACTGGGGCGAGACGCCGCCTTATCTGGCGCTGGGTATGGCCGCCGTGGCCGCCGCGAGCGAGGATTTCGCGCTCGGGAATGCCGGCGCGGGTCTGGGCGCCGTGGCGGGCATCTACAAAGGCGGCACGGGCAGCGCGTCGGCCGTGACCGCAGACGGCTTCACGGTCGGCGCGCTCGTCATCGTCAATTCGGTGGGCTCGCCCATCATTCCGTCTACCGATGCTTTCTGGGCCTTTCCGTTCGAGCGCGGGGGCGAGTTCGGCGGCCGGCGATTGCCGGCGGATTTTGCGTCGGTCGATTTCGACCTGCCGCCGGACATGAAAATCGCGCCCCGCGCGGGCGCCAATACGACAATCGCGGTCGTGGCGACCGATGCCGCGCTCACGCACCCGGAATTGAAGCGGGTTGCGATCATGGCGGCGGACGGTTTCGCGCGCGCGCTCAGACCCGTGCATACGCCGTTCGACGGCGACACGGTGTTCGCGCTCGCGACAGGGCGGCGCCCGCTCGGCGAAACGCGCCCGTATGACCTGATGCGGCTGGGCAGCCTTGCCGCGGATTGCCTGGCCTGCGCCATCGCCCGCGGCGTCTATGAAGCGCAGACCCTGGGCGATATTCGTTCGTACAAGGATTACTTCCCGGAACGATAAATCCGTCCCGCTTCCTCCGCTGTCCAGCCCCACAGTTCCGGCGCGACACACGAAATGGTTTCGCGAGCTGGACGGCCATTCAGGCATCCGGCAGCGACCGAACGACACAGTGAACAAAAGTTCAAATCTTCAATCGGACGTTAACACATCCGATCTAATGTTAGCCATTGCCTGAATTCGGTTGGAAAAAGGCACCGGAAACCGGCCGCGACGGGACGCGCGGCCGTTTCGGAGAGTCGTGCCCGAACGTGAAGACGAAAACGGTAATGAGCGCCGAGGTTTATGCAAGTGATGAAGCCGGAACGTCTTCTCGTGCCGTTGTGGCTCGTGGCGATGGGTTCGCTCGCCCATGCGGCGCCCGCCTGCGAGCTCGACCGGGCGCAACAGCTCTTCGCCCGACAGCCCCGGCCGGACGCCGACATCGCTGCACTCCTGTCGTCCTGCACTGGTTCGACGGACTACCGCGTCTTCCTGCTCGAGGGCCTCATGGCGCGTGACAATCATCGCCTGGACGAGGCAGCCGCTCTGCTGGAAAAAGCCCACGGCCTGGCGCCACGCGAGATTTCCCCGACGCTTGAACTGGCGCTGACGCGCGAATGGCGCGATGAGCCCAGGGCCGCGCGCGTGTTGTACGAGCAGGCCCTGGCCGCCGATCCGAAATCCCGCGCAGCACTGCTCGGTCTGGCCCGCGTCGCGCGCGCGCAATATCATTTTGCGGAAGCGGATCGCATCTATCGCCAGCTGCTGCTGGCCAACCCGCGCGACGTGGAAGCCAGAAACGGTCTCGCCTGGATTGCGCTCAGCGAAAAGCAGTTCGACCTCGCCCATGACGGCTTCCAGCAGGTCTTGGCCCAATCGCCGGAAAATGTCGAGGCGAAGGACGGCCTGAACGGGATCGACAATTCCTGGCGCTACCAGGTCGATCTCACGGCCGGCGCAACGCATTCGGACCAGGGCACGGCCGGCAGCGGCGGGATCGATCTGCTCACATCTCTGGATGCGACCGGCACGCTCGAAACCGGCATCTTTCACAACAGCAGCGAGTTGCCGTCGGCGCAACTCACCGAGCAGACATTGTTGCCGTCGAACGATTTTCGCGTCGGCTATTTCTGGCGCGTGCCGTCGAACTACAATCTGTCGCTGAGCTACGATTATCGCGACCACAGCGGGCTGCCCGCGGAGCATTGGCTGCAGGCCGCCGCCGGCAGCTACATCTCGCACGATTTCCAGTGGTTTGCCGGCATCCGGGAGAGCTTCGGCGCGCCGCAATGGAACAATCAGCTCGCGCAGGCGGGCTTGATCGGTACGGTCGCCAAAAACTGGGAAGTGGTCGGGACGGGCTATTATTCAACATTCGAAATCGCGGGGCCGGGCACCGCATCGCATAGCCGCGATTCCGATTACGCATTTGCCCTGGACATCAACAGACAAGGTCCGGGCAACAGTTTCTTCAATATTGGTGCGGGCTACAGTCCCGATATCGACAATTTCGACATACACGCGCGCGCAGTACTGCCGGTCGGTGCCAGAAACGCGCTTCTGCTGTCTGTCGAGCACATTTCCGTCAACAACGAAGTCCAGGCCACCATCGGGTGGCGTTGTTATTTCCAGTAATCGGAGAAAATCATGGCACTCACATCAAGGTCCGCCGCGCTCGAAATGCTGGCACTCGACGACGATCCGAAGCCCACGGGCTTTGTCGAACGGCGCCGCGCCAATCTGGGCCATGCACATGTTCGCAGCGCACCCGAGCGCGTGACACCGCTGCCCAGAATGCCAAGCCCGGGCGATGTTCTGCTTCGACTCGCGCTGGAGGCCGAGATGGAGGGGCGGCCCGCCCGGCCGGTCGACAATGTTGCGTTCCTCGATGGCGCCATGTCGGCGAGGCAAGACGCGCAGCCGCGTCGACGGGGATGCAAGAAAGTCCTCGCCATCGGCGCGCATCCCGACGACATCGAGATCGGTTGCGGCGGAGCGATGGCCAAGCACAAGGCGCAAGGGGACGAATTGATGATTCTTACTCTGAGCCGGGGCGCGATCGGCGGCGACAGTGCGATACGCGCGCAGGAAGCGGAACTGGCAGCGCAATTGCTGGGCGCCAGGCTGCAGCTTGGCGACCTTCCCGACACGAAGATTTCGGACGGCGTGGTCACGATCGACGTGATCCAGGACGTCATCCGTTCCTTCGCGCCAACGCATATCTACACGCACTCCCTGCACGACGCGCACCAGGACCATCGCAGCGCCCACACAGCCACGCTCGCGGCGTCTCGCGGCGTGAAAAACGTTTATGCCTATCAGTCGCCATCCTCGACCGTGGATTTCCGGCCCAATCATTTTGTCGACATCACCGAATATATCGATAGAAAGATTAGGGTCCTTGCCGCGCATGAAAGCCAGGTCACACGATCCACCAATCTGCGCCGCGAGTTCATGGTCGCGACAGCCCTCTATTGGGGTCGCTATATCGGCCACACCATGGCGGAACCGATGGAGGTCGTCCGTCAACTGGACAGTTGAGAAGCGGGCAAGTCGGCTCCGGTCCTCTGCGCAAATAGCGAGATCTCCGAGCCCGCTTCTTCCTTCGGATGCGAGCCAGAGATCTCGCGACGATCACCCGAAATCCGGCGAGCGAAACGAATTGAAACCCAATGAGTCAAGTTGAGGCCATCGTACTTTTCCTGCTGGTCGTCATTGGCATGACGCCGATGGTCGCTTCGTTCGTCCAGTTTCTGTTCGTGGGCTTTCACAGCCTGAGAAACCACTACGGAAGCTGCCGCGATTACACGCCGCGCGTCGCGTTCATCCTGCCGGCCTGGAACGAGGGCGACGTGATCGCCTCCAGCATCGATTCGCTGATGAGCCTTTCGTACCCCGCCGGAGCGTGGCGTATCTATGTTGTTGACGATGCCAGCACCGATCACACGCCCGCGATCCTGCGGGACAAGATGCAGCAATATCCCGGTTCGGTTTTTCACCTGCGTCGCGAGGTCGGAGGCCAGGGCAAGGCGCACACCCTCAACCATGGTTTGAGTGTCGTGCTGGCCGACGATTGGGCGGAGGCGGTGATGATCATGGATGCCGACGTCCTGTTCGAACCGACAACATTGCGGCGCATGGCGCGGCATCTCGCCGATCCGAATGTCGGCGCCGTCACGGCCTACGTCAAAGAGGGAAGCTATCCGGGCGGCCTGATCAACCGCTGTGTCGCGTTCGAATATATCACCGCACAGGCCGCGGCCAGACGAGCCCAGAACGTGTTCGGCGTCCTTGCCTGTCTCGCGGGCGGTGCGCAGTTGCATAGCCGGGCCAATCTGGTGGCCATCGGCGGCGCGATCGATACGACCACGCTGGCCGAAGACACCTACACCACCTTCAAGACTCAATTGAGCGGGCGACAGGCCGTGTTCGACGGCAACGCCGTGGTCTGGGCGGAAGAGCCGGACAGCGTGGCGGCTTTGTGGAAGCAACGCCTGCGCTGGGCGCGCGGCAATCTGCAACTGACGAGCGCATTCCGGAATCTGTGGTTCCGGCCGGATATTCATCCCGGTCTGGGCAGCGCGGCTTTCGGCGTGTTGTGGTTCAGCATCATGCTGACGCCTGTTTGCATGATCATGACCACCATAGGTCTTACCGGGCTTCAGTTGCTGAACCCGGCCTGGGCGTGGGCGTGTTTCGGCGTGGTGCAGCGCGCCGGTGTGATCGTGTTCCTGTTCGAGACCTTGTTTTCGTTCCTCATCGATCCGGCCACAGCCCGGCGCGCCTGGTTCGAGGGGTTTACCTTTCCCGGCCTCATCTCGCTCGCATTCATGATCGTATTCTTTGTGCCACGGCATGTCTTTCCGTTTCTGGACGCGTTCATGGCCGTCGACCCGCATGGCTGGACGTCTTTCGATGTGCTGAGGCAGTGCATGTATGCGTGGATCACCCTGTGCATGCTGGCGGCATGGGGCGTTTGCCGGCTGGAAAAAGCGGGCGTGCATCCCTGGCTGCGCAACATCCTCATGGTCTGCGTCGGCTACGGTCCGCTGATGTGCGCTATCTCTTTCAGTGCGCTGGCCACCCAATGGCGAAAGACCGAGCTGCAGTGGGACAAGACGGTCAAGACGGGAAAAGCGAGGATGCTGACATGACGCCTTCCCAAACGGAATTCGAGCGCCTGCTGGCCGCGGATCGCCGCGTGGAGCGGAGGCTCTTCTGGGGCGAACTGATAGCGTTGGCGTGTGTGGCCGCGTCAGTGTTGTGGACGCTGGGCTTCTTACACTTCCGTGTCTGAACCGGTTCATCCACACATACGGCATCGCCGGAACGAACGGATCGTGACATGAGGAAAATCTATACTTCGTTGCGCACTACATTTCTTGCAGCCGGAACGTCATTCCCCTTCGCACGCAACATCAGCAGAAAATCGTCATGCGAATCCTGCTGACCGGCGCGGGCGGGCCATCCGCCATCAGCGTGTGGAAGAGTCTCGGCCGCGACCACGAATTGCATATGGCCGATATGGACGCGCGCGCGGCCGGGCTTTACCTCGTTGCCCCGGCGCAGCGCCTCGTCCTGCCGCGTGGAGACGATCCGCAATTCGTGTCGATCGTCCGCGAGATCTGCCGCACCCGCGCCATCGATCTGGTCATTTCCACCGTCGATGCAGAACTGGTTCCGCTGGCGAATGGCGCAAGCGAATTTCAGGCGCTGGGTGTGAAGCTGGCGCTTTCGTCCGCGGAAGCCTTAAGCCTCTGTCGCGACAAGCATGCGCTCCTGAGCCGCCTGGCGTCGGTCGTACCCGTGCCGGAGTCCCAACCGCTCACCGTCGAGCTCGCGGCACAAACCGCAACGTTCCCGCGTTTCGCCAAGCCGCGCCTCGGCGCGGGTTCGACGGGGGCTGCAATCGTCAGGAACGCGGCCGATCTGGAGGCGTTGCCGAAGGACGGTTCCTATCTGTTGCAGGAATTGTTGCCCGGCGAAGAATATTCGGTCGATGTCTATGTGCGCGGCGACGGCGTTGCGATCGCCGCGGTGCCGCGCGAACGCATGAAGACGGATTCCGGCATCGCCGTCACGGCGCGCACCGTGCATCTGCCGGAGATCATGGACATGGCGATCCACGCCGCCCAGGGCGCGGGCATCCGCTACGTCGCCAATGTGCAGTTCAAGCGCGCCGCCGACGGCATATTCAAGCTGCTGGAAATCAATCCGCGATTCCCCGGCACATTGCCGCTCACGACGGCCGCGGGCATCGATCTGCCCGCGCTGCTGATCGCGGAAATGGCGGGCCGGCCCATGCCCGACACCCTGTTGCCCTTCAGGGAAATCATGGTGGTGCGCTACTGGACGGAGCAATTCGTCGATCCCGAAGAATGGCGGCAGCTGTGCCGCCCGTGAATGCGTGGCTGGTTCGTCACGGACAAAGCACCGCCAATGCGGGCCTGCCGGCGACCAATCATGCCGAAGCGCCATTGACCGATCTGGGCCGGGAGCAAGCGAGAGCGGTGGCTGACCGCATCCACCGGCGACCGGATCTGCTGATCGTGTCGCCCTACCTGCGCGCCCGCGCCACCGGCGAACCGATCAGGGCGCGCTGGCCTGCGATACGTTGCGAGACCTGGCCGATCCAGGAACTCACCTATCTGAGCCCCGTGCTGTGCGAAAACACGACGATCGAAACGCGCCGGCCACTGGTCGCGGATTATTGGCGGCGCGCCGATCCAGATTACGTTCACGGTCCCGGCGCGGAATCGTTCGGAGCATTCCTGCAAAGAGTGGCTGCGTTCCACGACCGCTTGCTGGGACTTGACAACGGTTTTGTCGTGGTCGTCGGCCACGGTCAGTTCTTCCGCGCGTTCGCCTTCGGCATGGCGCACGGCTTCGTAGCTACGCCGGAACGCATGCGGGGCTATCGTGCGGCCGAGACGGCCAATCCTATGGCCAACGGCGAAATCGTTGAAATCGGCTGCGATAGCTTTCGCGCGCCGAGGGCGTAACCTGCTCTCATCGTTCCCAGGATTATAGGATCTGGGTTGCAATGAAATAGGGAGAGTAGCGTGACCATGCAGGACAACAACGACGCCATTACGCGCCGCACCTTTGCTGCGACGTCGCTTGTCGCGGGCTTCACGCTCGCCGTGGGACCGCTGCGGGCGGGCGCCATTGTGACGGACGCAACCGGTCTCGACGCCGGCGAAGTGAACGTACCGGTTTCCGATGGCGTGGTGCCCGCTTATCGCGCCAGGGCCGCCGGCGCCAAGGCTGCGGCCATAATTCTCGTCGTGCAGGAAGTATTCGGCGTGCACGAGCACATCCGCGATATCTGCCGCCGCTTTGCGAAACGCGGCTACTACGCGATCGCGCCTTCGCTTTATGCGCGCTATGGCGATCCCGGCAAATATACCGATCCCGGCAAACTGATGACGGAGATCGTATCGAAAGTTCCGGATGCGCAGGTGATGTCGGACCTCGACGCGACGGCGGATTTCGCGGCGAAGGATGGCGGCAATGCCGCGAAGCAGGGTGTGATCGGTTTCTGCTGGGGCGGCCGCATCGTCTGGCTGTATGCTGCGCACAATGCAAAAGTGAAAGCCGCGGCTGCGTTCTATGGCCAGTTGCGCGGGCCCGTGCCGCCCAATCCCCTGCGCCCGCTGTATCCGCTCGAGCTTGCGAAAGACATGCACGCATCCGTGCTCGCCTTCTATGGCGGGCTCGACAAGAACATTCCCGTGTCGGATGTGGAAGACATGCGCGCGGCTTTGGCGTCAGCCGGAAAGCTCGATTGCGACATCCGCGTGTTCATGGATGCGCAGCACGGCTTCTTCGCCGACTACCGGCCCTCCTACAACGAGAAGGACGCGAAGGAAGCATGGACAGCGAGCCTCGCCTGGTTTGCGCAGCACGGCGTCATGTGATCAGCGCTCGTAGACGCGCACCTGGCTCGCGCTGACCGACGGATCGGTCGACGAGGAAATGGCGAGCCGCGCCGCGGGCACGCCCATGCCCGTCATAGCATGAACGACGTCCTGCGCGTGACGCTGCGCTTCCGTTTGCGCGGCGATCATCGCATCGGCCGTTTTGCGCGTGGGCGCCACGGCGACGACGTTGAACGATGCGCCGGGCCGCGCCGCCAGTGCCTGGGTCAGCGAATTGTAGAGCGACTGCTGGAACGAAGTGTTCGGTTGCGCGAAATCGATAGTCGCGATCGGCGCGCCGGTCGGCCCGTAATATCGCGTGGGCATGGCGACAGGCGCGGCCGGGCCGGCGCCATAGGCATCGCCCGCCGCGATCGCCGTCTGGAGCGAAACCTGGCTGGTGCGCTCGCTGGAAAGATAGGCTGCCTGGCGTCGCGATTCCTGGGTCACATCGGTGTTGAGACGATCGATCACGATGATGGTTTGGGTCGTCTCGTCCTGCAGCTGGGCGAGCTGGTGACGATCTTCGTCCACGCCGCCGGAGATCGCGTAAGCGGCTTTGGTCGCATCGAGCTGCGCGCGCGCATGCGTGGAATTGGCGGCGATGGCCGATGCCAGCCCATTCAGTCCGTCGATGGTCTGGGCCAGCGCGTCGAGCGCGCTCTGGGCCTTGTTCCATTCGTTCACGAGGTCGGGGTTTCCCGGCGTCGTTCCCACCTGCAGGCGCAGGCCGATATGCGCGGTCGATTCGTGATAGGTCGCGGCCGACTGGGCGGCGGCGCCTTTGAGCGCATCGAATTTTTGCGTGTCGGCCGTTAGCTCGTTTCCGATTCCCTGGAGATCCGAGCGCAGGCTCTGGACCTTCTGGCCGACCGGCGTGCCCGTATCCGTGCCCGGCTGGACCGGCACCGGTTTGACGTCGGTGGGCGCGGCTGTAATGGGCGTAACCGGCGCGGGCGCCGGACTTTCCGCGGGTGCGCTTTCAGGGGCCGCAGCAGAATCCGGCGGCGGCGCAGCGCGATGCTGCCCCGGCGTGCCTGTCACATAGTCGTCGATATCGGCACAGCCCGCGAGGCCGGCCGCCGAGGCGAGAAAAGCCAAGGCAAGAACCCGCGTTCCCGCCGTCCCGTTCCATATCATGCGTCTGTCTCCGCTCGGGCAGGGTTCGCCCTGCCGCACCTTGCGTATATTCCCGCAGTCGTCCGGTCGTCCAATTGCTGGGCGCCACTCTTAGCGGCGGGCAGCGGACGGGACAAGGGAGCGGCGGCGCTCACAAACCCGGGACAAAGGCGGATATGTGGCGTCTTGCCATCGCCGACCGGGATCACTAGTTTCTGCGGCCCTTTGCGATCAGGCACCGGTAGCTCAGCTGGATAGAGCACCAGACTACGAATCTGGGGGTCAGGGGTTCGAATCCCTTCCGGTGCGCCAATCGCGACGCTACGAGTCGCGGATCACAACCGCTCCAGGTCCCACACCAGGACCATCGGCAGGCCAAGATAAGCCATTGCCGCAGCTTCGCGGATCGAATCGTACATTTTGGTCGCCACAATGCTGTCGCGCGGCCCGACGACGGGTTCTAGGCATTGACGCACCTGCAGCCCGGCATCGGCAAAGGCGCGAAGATATTCGCTGTGCAAGTGCATATAGCTGGGTATGAATCCGAAAGCTCCATCCTTCGCGATATACATCGCCTGGTGACCGAGGAATTTGTGCATCGGATGCTGGTCGGAAATGATCACGCGTCCGCCGCGGCGGGTGACACGGGCCAGTTCGCGGACGGGAACGGCCACCGCCGGCTGATGCTCCATTGCGAGGCCGCACAACACACTGTCGAACGCGCCGTCTTCCCAGGGAATTTCCTCCAGCGCGGCGACGCGCAGATCGGCGTCCGGCGCCTTCGCTTTCGCCATGGCGAGCATTTCAGGGGAGCGATCGAAACCCGCAACCGCGTGACCGAGTTCCAGCAGATGGGTGAGGTGACGGCCCGTGCCGCACGCTGCATCGAGAACGCGGCCGACCGGAAGCGTATCGAGCAGCGCACGTACGACAGGCTGCTCGTGCTCGAAACCATGATCGCCCTCGTCGTCAACGTCGTCGTAGCTCGGTGCCCAATCGGCATAACCGGCCTGTTCGCGGATTTCCCGCACGACCGACTGCCCGGTTCTCTGGTTTCGATCCATCAGCATAAGCAGCTTCCGAAGGTCGGCAATGCGCGCGCGGATTTTCTCGTCCGGTGCAGACATGCAGTGTCGGCGGATTGCCAGACCGACGGTCGCAATCAGCACTTCGCCCAAAGCCACTTTGCGCATTGCGTCTCGCTCCTGTGTGCCTACAGATATGTTTTGTTGCACATCGAGTAGCGTTTTTGAAAAAAACGCGTGTATTCTCCGACGACGTCTGTCGGACCGCGAACCTGCCGCCAAGCCGAACGTCGCCTTGGACCGCGTAAGTCCTGGCCGAGGCGCGTCAAATCATCAGGAGATCCCTCTCCCGCTCGTCACGCCGTATCATATTCCGGAGCCGAGGAGGAGCACATTTATCCTCGTCTCAATCAGGTTCACCACGATCATCGCATGCCTCGAAAAGCACCGATCCAAGCACCGCGCGGCTCGTCCCGTGTTGAAATAATTCCGGTATGCGGGTGTCGGACGCGCGAAGAAAAACGCCGCCGGAGTTGTCTCCGGCGGCGTTTGGGAAAGATTTCAGCGTGAAATTAAAGCGACAACTGCGTGCGGAGCGAAAACGCGTTGTATTTCGTGTCGAAGGCGCCGCTCCAGGGACGGCGGATATCGATGTTCTGCCAATCGAACATGAATTTGATATTGTAATTGGGATAAAAGTTCACGCCCGCCGATATGATATCCTGCTCGCCGCCGCGCACCTGATCGGCCGAGATGAGAGAGGTGGCGTGATAATCGAGATCGGTGTCGCTGTACCGCGCCGCCAATTCCCATGCACCCCAGGCGTCATGCGATGGATCGAACGTGTCGGCCGGGGTTGGGCGCGTAAACGACGCGGTTGCCATGCTGTAGGTGCGGGGTTCGCCGGTAATCACCCAGCTTCCCTCGACATACCAGCCGCCGAAATTCGGATTGGTGGCGCCGGTGGCCGGGTTGCGCCGGTCGATGCCGTACCAGAAGTTTTCACCCTGGAGCAGGAAAGGACCATAGCTGAACGCGGCTTCGATACCGGCCGAATAGGCAGATTTGGCGCAAATATTGCCCGTGTTGATCCAGCTCACATTCCATTCGCGCAATTCCGGACGGTCCGAAAACGAGATCGGATAGCAGGTCGTGTTTGTGGCCGGCGGCGTTCCCGATGCGATGGTAACGCCTTCGGGATGGAAGACCTCGCCGATATTGCCGCCCAGGTGAAGATTGACGTTGTTGACCGGATCCTGGATCGGCGCAATCGCAGCGCGCCCCACGAATGCTTCCTGGCCCTGAATCTGGCCTTTGCCAAAGGTGTCGGATGTCAGGAACGCAGAGGTGTTCCAGATGTCGCCATTGCCGAGGAAGCCGATACTGTCGCGACCGTCATCCGCGTCCAGGCCGCGCGAAAGTTGCGACGGTGAAGGACGCTCGTTGAGCAGCAGATCGTCGGAGGATGTCGCATCTCCGAGATTCGACGGCGTGGGGAAGGCGCCAACCTTGAACGTAAACGGATCGAGAAAGCCCTTGTAGGTGACGAAGGCCGATTGAATACGTGCGCCGCTCGGATTGATGGCGACGTCCGGCGGTGTGGTGGTGTTGAGGATGTTTTCCGCACCGCTTTCCTGGCCGCCGGCTCCTCCGAAATCGTAGACGAATTTGTAGCCGAAATCGCCCGCGACGGTGCCCTGGACGCCGATCTGCGCGCGGCGGAAATTGAATCCGCTACGCGATTCGACGGGAGCGGAAGGCCCCTTCGGTCCGGACACGGAAGAATTGTCGAAGGTCGCCGCATCGGCTTGCAGCAGCACGAATGGCGAGATGGTATATTTGCCGTCCGAAGAGGCGATGGTCGGCTTGCCTTTCTTGCTGACAGTGACGGAGGCCTGGCCTTTCGTCGCCGCGGCCTGCTCATATACCTGGTTTTGCAGCGCTTCGAATTCGGCGGCACTGACTTGCGGCTGGGGTGCCGGCGCGGCATTCGCCGTCGCGGTGCCGGACGTCGCGCCTTCACTCGCCGTCGATCCGACTTTTGCCTTCAGATCGCGAATTTCCGCTTGCTGCTCCTCGATGAGGCGCTCCATGCGGTCGAGCCGCGCGGCAAGGGGATCGCTAACATGGCGGTGATGCTTGGGGCTTGGAGGCGGAGGAGCGTCCGTCGCGCCTGCCTGGGCGAACGCCGGACCCGCCAATAACATGCAGGCGGCAGTGCCCAGCAATAGTTGTTTTGTGTTCATTTTTTTTCCCGCTCATCATGGATGGAAATCGCAATCCAACGTTGCGCCTGGGCCCTATAGCAAAGACCGCCAGAAACCCGAACCGTCCTACCCCCCGCCAAAGTCGAATTGATAAAAATGGCGTGACGAAATTGCGACAGGTACCTGCTGTTACCCAAAGGAAGCCGCAGATACCAGACCATGTATATATAGTCAAATCCGAAGAACATCGATGATTTCTACAAATCTCGGCTCTGCGGGAGCGACATACCCAATCTCAGAATCCTTCAGCTTCAATACGCCGCATTCAACTCAAGTTGCATGACATCAATGGCGAGTGGCGGACCGTAAACCTCATTGGCGCTGAACCAGCGCGCGCTCAACCATGTGCCGTCGAAAACCCCCAACGAAGCTTTGAGGTAGTAACCTTTGGCGTTCGTTCCGCCCATATGGAAATCAGCATTGGTAAAGGCATCGAGTGTCGCGTCAGGTTGGATATATTTGTAACCCGCCGTGATGTTCCATTCCCATCGCGAGTGAATAGTAGGTTCGCCGAATTTCAGCTGGCCCATGAATGCATTGGGTCCGCTTTCGAGTTGCCGCGTCGTCGTATTGTAGTAATTCGTGATCGGGAGGGCGCCTTGCGCGGCATATCGGAACGCGACCTTGGGATCGTAGGCCATGTTGCGCACGTAATCGCCGTCGAAAATCAAATGATAGGAATCCGATACTTTGAGATCGAATTCGGTCGTGGCGTTGAGTTCCTCATAGTTGAACGACAGACCGGCAAATTGGGGCTGGGCGTAGTCCGTGGGATTCGACGGATCTGGAATAATACTGCGAAGGAGAAAAAGCGTATTGCCCTTCTGCATGAACGGCGGCGTCGTGTCGTCGGTCGAGCATTGCTTCGTGCCCAGATAGATCGGGCAAGGCGCCGAGAGTTCACCCTGGGCGTTCATATAGTCGTACATGGAGACGGCGAACCGCCAGTCCCACTGCGGGCTCTTCCAGTCCGTGCCGAGCTGGCCGCCCACCAGAAGTTCGGTACGATCCGGTGCTTTTGTCGGACTATAATCCGGAAAGTTCGAATCTATATAGCCGACGGGAAATACGCCGGCCGTGCCGAAGCCGCCAAGTCCCAACGCGCCGTCCGGTTTCGATTGACCTGCAACCGCCGCCCCATCGAAATTCAAATTCTCATCGAACAGCAGATCTGTGTGAAAAAAGGGATCCGCCATTCTTCCGAAAGTGAGCGAACCCCAGGGAACAGGCTGCAGCGAGATATAAAGCTGATCGAGCCAGATATCGTTCTTGGTGAAGCCACCGCCCAATAGTTGCGTCGTCGAAACGGGGCTGTTGTTCTGGCCCGTGCCCAAACGAAACCCGACCAGAACGTCGTCGTCGACGCGCGCGGTGAGCCCCACGCGCGCGCGAATGCTCATGAGGTTGTAGCGGTTCTGCGTCGTGTTCAAGATCGGAATGCCGTTGAGGAGGCTGCTCGGGTTGACGTCTGTCGGCCCGTTGGCATTGAACGCGGCAAAGTTGACGTAACCGCTGACGCCGTCGCTGCCGATGTTTTTGCTGCCGAACAGGTCCAATTCGTCGCGGACGCGAATATCGCCGCTCCAGGTGATACGTTGTATCCAGCCAGGAAGGGCTTCCGGTTGTGCCCAGTTTTCTGTCTTCGCCTCCTCCATTACCTCCTGCTTGACCTCGTCGCGGATCTGATTTTTCACGATCTGCGGAACGTATGGGACGCGTATGACGCCAGGCGCGGGTGCCGGCAACTCCGGGCGCGCCTGCGGGGCTGGCGCCTCGCTCGCGGAGCGCGCTTGCGATGTCTCCCGCTTGGCCTCCTGAAGCAGAGCGTCCGCGCTCTTTTGCGTGATGAGTTTCTGTTTGACCATCAATCGGATCAGATTGACCGTCAGATTTTGCGAAGGAGCGTCATCCGCCTGCGCCCGAGCGGGCACCTCTCCCAGCACCAGGGACGTCGCGATGACCCACGCGCAGCAAAAGGATTGGCCCCAAAATCGTGCCACACGCCCCGCCGCGACCATTGCCCATTCCCCAGGTAGTATATATCGATTTACTTTGTATTCTCTGATTGTCAAGCGGATTGCCGCCTACAATTTGATCGGGTCGCCCAGATGGGCCGCCATTCGAGCGCAACCCAACCCGCTCCTGCCGAACGCCCCATCCTAAGGCAGTTCGGCCTGCCCGCCGCTTCAGCTGGCTCTCCCTGCAGACCCAAAGCATGTCGGCGAGAACGGCGACGCCCCTAAGATCACACCGTATCGCCAAAGCTCAGACACCCGAACTTTGGCACACCCTCCAATGCAGCGGTACATGAGGCGTGTTAAAGCTTCAAGACAAGCCCTGCACCTGCTCTGTATTTGGATGAATTCAATTCCAATATCAGCAAGGCATCTGACTTATGTGACCACATGGTGACAATTTCTTTGCAGATATGTAAAAAAGCTGTTTCTTTGAGTGCCGCGAAGCCGGCAACTACGTTGTTCCATTGTTTCCATCGTGCACGCACCGCCCGTCGGCGGTGAACATCCGGTTCAGCCTGGCCGACGGTGAGCTTGGATCCCGTCCGTTTCCGGGTTGTTTCCATCCCGAGCGGCGCCACCAGCGCAGATCAACTCGATGCGAATCTGGCCGCGGCCGATCCGGTGCTGACGACGGCTGAGCCCCGTTTCGGACATGGCCGGCGCAGTAGCGCCCTATCTAAACTGGCTCATGGAACGCTTTGCAGACCGGGATATTCCCAAAGCCCTCGGCACAAGCCAAGTCTTCCAGATGCGGTTCAGGGCTTTACAGAAAAGACGGTACCGACATTTTTGCTGCCGCCTTCCGTAGTTGTTCCGAAAATCTCCGTCGTGTCGACGTTTTCCGCGGGACTGGCTTCAGGGAGTGCCCCATCCCCGGATCCACCGCTAAAACTGTGAAGCACGGTCTCGGACCAGACCCCGCCAGATTCCGTAAGCCGAAATACGGTCCCGAGATTGCTCGTGCCGCCATATTCGGTCGTCCCATAAAGAAAACCGGTGTTGGCGTCCAAACGAATCCCGAAGGGATCGCTACCATCGGGAGAACTGGAGAAGTTATGAATGACAGTCTCTGACCAAGATCCGCCACTCTGCGTTAGTTCAAAAACGGTGCCATCATTGTGCAACCCACCCGAAAAAGTGACGCCGTAAAGTACGCCGGCGGAGTTCAGGTCAAGGCGCCCCGCGTAGGCGCCGTCGCTACCGCCCGTAAAACTATGGAGCACGGTCTGCGTCCACGTGCCGCCGGTCGGCGAGAGCATGAAAACATTACCATAGCCGTACTCACTGCCGGTGAGAGTCGTTCCGTAAAGATTGCCGGATGCATCCTCACGCAGACCGGACTCAGGATTGCAGCCGGAACTTCCACCCAACGTGAACAGGATGGTTTCGACCCAGGTCTGGCCGGACAGCGCCAGCTGAAACACGACGCCGCAATTCTTGGAGCCCCCATCGTAAGTCGCGCCATAGAGCACACCCGTTACCGGATCCATGTATAAATCCGAGTAAGGATGGCTTCCGTCACTGCCGCCGAGAAAACTGTGAAGGACCGTTTCTTCCCACGATCCCTTCGACTGCTTTAATTCGAAGACGACACCCTCTTGCTTGGTCCCGCCGGCCTGGGTCGTACCGTAGAGCGCTCCTGACGAATCCTGGATCAGCCCCGCTTTAGCTTCGAATACCCGCAAACAAACGCATCCGAGGAATTATTCGCTATGGCGAGACCGCTACCAAATCGCCCCGTGAGAGAGTTAAGCACAGATTCGCCCAACTGCTACCCGATGGGAATCCCTCTCCGAGTCAACTCATTCCAAAACCGCTCTAATAATGCAAAGCCAACAGTGCATTACTGGCATCTATGGACGGATGCCGACGGGGTCAGTCGCCAAACACAATGCGCGATGACGGAATTTGAACTTAACGACTATCCGCCAGAGCGTTGCTCCGAACGTCCATTTCGTTCCGGCATCCAATAAGGCCGAGGTGGCGAAGCGTTTGATGGGCTCGCGTTTGCGAATGCCGACCCGATCGAAATCTCAGTCTTACTTAAG
>Ga0302324_100002171_pt1 | contig 46294 bp, 36 predicted proteins | sample Palsa_T0_1_FD_201949 | JGI IMG/M metagenome (GOLD analysis project Ga0302324, IMG submission 201949) | Peat permafrost microbial communities from Stordalen Mire near Abisko, Sweden - Palsa_T0_1 | ecosystem: Environmental > Terrestrial > Soil > Palsa > Peat permafrost | place: Sweden: Abisko... | reverse complement strand
TAAGTCGTGCACTACATTGCGCGCCACGGCGAAAGTCGCGTCGCCAAAGCGGCGATTCTGAGCGCCGTGCCGCCCCTGATGGTGAAGACGGAGGCCAATCCGGGCGGATTGCCCAAGGACGTGTTCGATGGCCTGCAGGCGCAACTCGCCGCCAATCGCGCGCAATTCTATTACGACCTGCCGGCCGGACCGTTCTATGGCTTCAACCGGCCCGGCGCGAAACCGTCGCAGGCCATCATCTGGAACTGGTGGCGCCAGGGCATGATGGGCGGCGCCAAGGCGCATTACGACGGCATCGTCGCGTTCTCCCAGACCGATTTCACCGAGGACCTGAAAAAGATCGCGGTACCGGTGCTGGTGATGCATGGCGATGACGACCAGATCGTGCCCTATGCGGACTCTGGCCCGCTATCGGCGAAGCTGCTGAGGAACGGCACCCTGAAAACCTATAAGGGTTTTCCGCACGGCATGCCGACCACCGAGGTGGACACCATCAATGCCGACCTGCTGGCGTTCATCAGGAGCTAGAGATCACCCGGCGGCGAAAGGGAGTGAGCGCCGCGATGGCAGGTGCGATCACGATTTACGGCATCAAGAATTGCGACACGATGAAGAAGGCGCGGTCGTGGCTCGACGCGCATGGTGTCGTTTACATGTTCCACGACTACAAAATTGAGGGCGTCGCCCGCAAGGTGTTGGAAGAATGGGTGCGTGCTGTCGGTTGGGAAACATTGCTCAATCGCGCCGGAACGACGTTCCGCAATCTGCCAGACGCCGACAAAAAAGGTCTCGGCGAAAAGAAAGCCATCGCGCTGATGCTGGCCCAGCCGTCCATGATCAAACGGCCCGTGCTGAATGTGAGCGGCAGACTGATCGTCGGTTTCAAACCCGAGACTTACGCGACGACGTTTCGCTAGAGTGCGATATGGCTGAACAACTTTCGCTTTCGGGGTTCGAACCCGCTGAGCCAACCGACAGATTGTTTTTCGCGATTTTTCCGACCCCGGATTCCGCCGCGCGCATCGCACAACTCGCGCAGGCCCTGCGCAGTGAGCTTGGTCTGAGCGGCAGACCGCTTCAGACGGACCGCTTTCATATCACCTTGCATCATCTGGGCGATTATGTCGGTTTGCCACCGAAAGTTCTCGCGAGCGCAGACGAAGCCGCGGCCGATATCGCCGAACCATCATTTGGGGTCGCCTTCGATCGCGTGACAAGCTTTGCCGGCAAACCGCGCAACCGGCCGTTCGTCCTGCGCGGAGGCGACGGGGTCGGCGCCCTGATTTCATTTCAGCAGAAGCTCGGCCTCGCGATGAAGAAGGCGGGACTCGGACGTTGGGCCGAAGCGAGCTTCACGCCGCACGTGACCCTGCTCTATGACGGCCGCAGCATAGCCGAACGGATCGTAGAAAAAGTCGGATGGACGGCCCATGAGTTTGCGCTGGTGCGCAGCAAGCTGGGCAAGACCCAGCATATCCGCCTGGCCACCTGGCCGCTGCACAGCTGAAGCACCCTTGTTTCGCCGGCCCCGGCTATGCCTCATAACCGCCCGATGGAAGAGGTGGGCCGGAGCAGACGGACCAAATCCTTAATTTTTTTCTTGATTACGCCCGGGAGGTTGGCAGGATTTCGGAGGGGAGACCGAAATGCTCAAGCGGTTGTTCACGTCCATTGTGCGACAGGGTACGTTGACCATGATCGGACCCAACGGCGCGCATAGCACTTTTGGTTCGGGCGTCCCCAAAGTCGCTATCCGATTTCACGACCGCAGGGCGCTGCTGGAACTCGGGCTCAATCCGGATCTCAAGCTGGGCGAGCTCTATATGGACGGGCGGCTCACGGTGGAGGAGGGCGATATCGCGCTTCTGCTCGAGCTTATGATCAGCAATCTGACGCAGATAAAACCGATCGGCATGCTCCGGCTGACGCGCCTTTTCCGGGATTTGTTTCGAAAAGTGTTGCAACTCAACGGCGCCGCCCGCGCCAGGGCGAACGTCCATCATCACTACGATCTTTCGCGGCAACTCTACGAACTATTCCTCGACCGTGACATGCAATATTCCTGTGCCTATTTCAGCGAGCCCGATGAAACGCTGGATGAAGCGCAGATCGGCAAGAAGCGCCATATCGCCGCCAAGCTCCATCTCGACCGCGCCGATCTCAGCGTGCTCGACATCGGTTCGGGTTGGGGCGGCCTGGCGCTCGATCTGGCGCGCGACTGCAACGCGAAAGTGCTGGGCGTCACGCTCTCCGAAGAGCAGATCGCGCTCGCGCGGCAGCGCGTGGTCAAAGCGGGCCTCGCGGAACGCTGCAAATTCGAACTTACCGATTATCGCGCGCTCGAGGGCACATTCGATCGGATTGTTTCCGTCGGCATGTTCGAGCATGTGGGGCTGCCCTATTACGCTGCCTTCTTCAACAAGATTCGCTCGCTGCTCGCTGACGACGGCGTGGCGCTTCTTCATACGATCGGTCGCAGCGACGGGCCCGGCGCAACGAATCCGTGGATCGCGAAATATATTTTCCCCGGTGGGTACACACCCGCTCTCAGCGAAATGCTGCCTGCCATCGAGCGGGCCGGGTTGATCGTCACCGACGTTGAAGTGTTGCGCCTGCATTATGCGGAAACGCTGAAAGAATGGCGCCGCAGGTTCAAGGCGCATTGGGACGAGGTCGCCCGGCTTTACGATGAGCGTTTCTGTCGCATGTGGGAATTTTACCTCGCTGGCGCGGAAATGGGTTTCCGGCGCGACTGTCTGGTCGTGTTCCAGGTTCAGCTCGCCGGGCGCAACGACGCGCTTCCCATGACCCGCGACTATATGTTCGACTCGGAGCGAACGATGCGATTCGCGGGAACGGAGCATATGCCGCACGCGATCCGGGCCGCCTGAAGTCAGATCCGGCGGGTGTCGCATCGGCCGCGCCTGGGCCGCCAAATAGCTGTGGGCAAGAGTGTGAACGTCTTGCGGTGCGCCTGTTGCATCGCTTGATTCGTCTCCCCTCAAACGAGCGCCCCCCGCAGGCTGCGCCGCAGAACAGAACGGCATGGAACAGGAAATCTACCGCCACGTCCCCTACGACATCGATGTCGAGCAAGCCCTCCTGGGCGCAATCCTGGTGGACAATCAGGCCATCGAACGTGTTTCGGCGGTGCTCAAGGCGGAGCATTTCTACGATCCGCTGCACCAGCGCTTGTACGATGCCATGCTGACGAGTTCCGACCGGGGCGGCGTCATTCTCACGCCACTCACCCTGCATGCGACGATGAAGGCCGATCCGGGCCTGGTGGAGGTCGGCGGTCTAGCCTATCTGGCCAATCTCGCGCAGGCCGCCCCTGCACTACCCAATGTGCGCGATTACGCGCGTATCCTGCACGACCTCGCGGTGCGTCGCGCGCTTATCCATATCGGCGAAGACATCGTCAACACCGCTTATGAAGCGCCGCACGAAAAGCCGGCGCAGGCCCAAATCGAAGAAGCCGAAAAGGCGCTTTACAGGGTCTCCGAAACGTCGCGCTACGGCGACGGCCCCATCGATTTTTCGGAAGCTTTGCGCCGCGCGGTCAAGGCGGCCGAGAGCGCGCAAATTCGCGGTGGGCGCATCTCGGGCGTATCGAGCGGATTTGCGGATATCGACTCGCTCTTGGGCGGATTGCAGCCCTCCGATCTGTTGATCCTTGCTGGGCGACCCGGCATGGGGAAGACAGCGCTTGCAACCAACATCGCATTCCATGCGGCGCGCTTCTACGCCCAAGACATGCTGGACGGCGTGGAGGTTTCACGGGGTGCGCCCGTTCTCTTCTTCTCACTCGAAATGGCGGCGCAGCAGCTTTCCGCACGCATCCTGTCCGAGCAGACCGAAATCGAAATGGGGAAAATCCGCTCGGGGCGCTTCTCGGATTCGGAATGGGAACGCTTCGTGCTCAAGATGCAGGATCTGAGCACGCTGCCGCTTTACATCGACGATTCGGGCGGCATCTCGATCGCGCAGATCGTTGCGCGCGCGCGACGATTCCGCCGCGAGAAGAAGGTCGGGCTCATCGTGATCGATTATCTCCAATTGATCGAACCCTCGCGCCGCCTCGAAAACCGTGTACAGGAAGTGACGGAGGTGACGAAGGGCCTGAAGACGCTCGCCAAGGAATTGAACGTGCCGGTGCTGGCGCTATCCCAGCTTTCCCGCGGCGTCGATTCGCGCGACGACAAACGCCCCGTGCTGTCGGATCTGCGCGAGTCCGGCTCGATCGAGCAGGACGCCGACGTTGTGATGTTCGTCTACCGCGAAGCCTATTACCTCAAATCGCGCAAGCCGGAGGAAGACGATCCCGAATTCACCAAATGGTCCGAGAAGATGGAGCGCGTGAACCATCTGGCCGATCTGCTGATCGAGAAGCATCGCCATGGCGCGACAACGAAGATCGAGCTCTTCTTCGACGATCGCTTCACGCGGTTCAAGGATCTGGCGGGCGAGAGGTGAATTCATCGGATGGCGCGACCGAAAGCTGCGGTCCATTGCGCGATATGGACCGGTCCGAATCCGGTGTCGCGAGCCTCACCGTAAGATTGGACGCCATTGTCGGAAACTACAGGACGTTCCAGCATCTGGCCGGCGACGCGATCGTGGCCGGCGTCGTCAAGGCCGACGCCTATGGCCTGGGCGCGGAACGGGTATCGCGATCTCTCGCGGCCGCAGGCTGCGATACCTATTTCGTCGCGCGTCTCGAAGAAGGCATCAGACTGCGTCCGATCGTGCCGCAAGCACGCATATTCGTGCTCGACGGCGTGCCGGGCGACGCTGCGTCAGCCCTGATCGCCTATCGCCTTACGCCGGTCCTGAATTCACTTGCCGAGATACAGACCTGGTCGCAAGCGGCATACAGGCAGCGCACACCCCTGGACGCTGCTTTACATATCGACACCGGCATGAATCGTCTCGGTTTGCCCGGACAGGAACTTGCTATTCTGTCAGCCGAAGCCGTTGCGCGCTTGAAGGGCATAGATGTCGTGCTCCTGATGAGCCATCTCGCCTGCGCGGACGACGCTTCGGCCACAATGAATGCGATTCAACGCGACCGGTTTCGGGCCGCGCTTGCGGGATTGCCGGCTGCACCGGCGAGTCTGGCTTCGTCGGGCGGCGTGCTGCTGGGCAGGGATTATATTTTCGACATGGTGCGGCCGGGCATCGGTCTCTACGGCGGCAATCCGCAGCCCTCCAGGCCCAATCCGTTTTCCACGGCTGCCGTCCTGTGCGGCCGGATCCTGCAGCTGCGGCGCGTTGACAAGGGTGAGGGCGTTGGCTACGGAGCCAGCTTCCTGGCGGAGCGCCCCACGACGCTTGCGACAATCGCTCTGGGATATGCAGATGGTCTCATGCGCGCGACCGGGAACAAAGGGATGGGCGCGCTCGCCGGTAAACGGGCACCTATCGTTGGGCGCGTTTCGATGGACCTTGTAACCGTTGATGTAACAGACATTCCTGCCTCGGAGATCGCGCTTGGTCGGGAGATGGAATTCTTGGGCGATACGATCCCGCTTGAGGAATTGGCCACCGCGGCCGGCACGGCAAGCTACGAAATCCTCACCTCTCTCGGTGCAAGGGTGCCGCGTCGTTATCTGAGCGAGGCCCCGCTGTGAACCTTCTGGCGCCGATAGGCCGCGTATTCCTGACATTTCTCGCACAGACGGGGCGGCTGGTTCTTTTCATGCTTTCTGCGCTCCTCAATTGCGTACGGCCTCCCATCTACTGGCAGCTGATCGGCCAGCAGATGCTGCGCATCGGCTATTTCTCGCTTCCCGTGGTGGGCCTGACGGCGTTTTTCACGGGTGGCGCGCTGGCATTGCAAATCTATGTCGGCGGCAATCGCTTCGGTGCGGAATCCGTCGTGCCGAATATCGTGGTGCTGGGTATCACACGTGAACTCGGTCCCGTCATCGCAGGCTTGATGGTGGCGGGGCGCGTGGCAGCCGCAATCGCGGCCGAGATCGGAACCATGCGCGTCACCGAACAGATCGATGCGCTTACCACCTTATCTACGAATCCGATGAAATATCTGGTGGTGCCGCGGCTGGTGGCCGCTGTCGTGACGCTGCCGCTGCTCGTGCTCGTGGCGGATGCGATCGGCGTCTTCGGCGGCTATGTCATCTCGACGAGCAGCCTCGGCTTCAATGGCGCCGTCTATATCAAGAACACGATGGATTTCGTGACCGACGGCGATGTGCGCTCGGGCGTGATCAAGGTGGCCGTGTTCGGGTTCATCATCGCGCTGATGGGTTGTTACAACGGGTTTCACTCCAGGGGTGGTGCGCAGGGCGTGGGTGCCGCGACCACCAACGCCGTCGTCACCTCCTCGATCCTCATTCTCGCGGCGAATTATTTCCTTACCTCCATTCTGTTTTCGCGGTGACGGCAGTGGCACAAGCGAACGGTATGGCGAAAGTGGAATTGCGGGGCGTCAGGAAACGCTTCGGCCCGAAAGTGGTGCTCGACGGCATCGATCTTTCGATTGCGCCGGGCGAGTCGCTCGTTGTCATCGGCGGTTCGGGCACGGGCAAATCCGTGATGATCAAATGCGTGCTGGGCATCCTCCGGCCTGACGAAGGCGAGATTTTCGTCGACGGCAAGGACGTGACGAAACTGCACGGTGATGCACATGACACCGTGCTGCGGAAATTCGGTATGTTGTTCCAGGGCGCAGCGCTCTTCGACAGTCTGCCGGTCTGGGAGAACGTGGCGTTCGGGCTCATCCAGGGCCGCGGCATGGCGCGCAAGCAGGCCAAGGACATTGCGACGGAAAAGCTCGCCAAGGTAGGCTTGGGGCCGGAAGTGGCCGCGCTCTGGCCCTCCGAGCTTTCCGGCGGCATGCAGAAGCGCGTGGGTCTCGCGCGCGCTATCGCTGCCGACCCCGAGATCATTTTCTTCGATGAGCCGACTACCGGACTCGATCCCATCATGGCCGATGTGATCAACGATCTTATCGTTTCGACCGTGAAGGATCTGGGCGTCACCACGCTTTCCATCACGCATGACATGGCAAGCGCGCGGAAGATTTCCGCCCGCATCGCCATGATCCATAAGGGCAGGATCGTGTGGGAGGGCCCCACGGCCGACATCGACAACAGCGGCAATCCGTTCGTCGACCAATTTATTCACGGCCGTGCACAGGGCCCGATCCAGATGGAAATCCGAAGCTGAGTACGCCGCGGCCTAAGGGAAAATGATGGCGCGCGCGCAAGCAAATTATGTCTGCCAGAATTGCGGCGCGGTCACGGCCAAATGGTCGGGCCGCTGCGAATCCTGCAGTGCCTGGAACACGATCGTTGAGGAGCAGGCCGCTGCTCCTGCGGGCACATCCGCGCGCAAGCCCTCGCGCGGTCGCGTCTTTGCGCTCGAGGATTTGAAGGTCGAGGAGGATGCGCCGCCGCGGCGCGCCACTGGCATAGGCGAGTTCGATCGCGTGTGCGGCGGGGGTCTCGTGCCGGGTTCGGCGCTGCTTGTGGGCGGCGATCCGGGAGTCGGAAAATCGACGTTGATTCTCCAGGCGCTCGCGTCTTATGCCAATTCCGGCGGGCGCGCCGTTTATGTGTCGGGCGAGGAAGCGATGGGGCAGGTGCGCCTGCGCGCCGCACGTATGGGTCTCGATCAGTCCCCCGTGGCGCTGGGAGCCGCCACCTGCGTCGAGGATATCCTGGCTACGATCGATTCTGGTCCGCAGCCCGGTCTCGTCGCCATCGATTCCATCCAGACGATCTGGACGTCTGCGCTCGATGCCGCGCCCGGCACGATCGCGCAGGTCCGCACAGCGTCGTTCGATCTCGTGCGCTACGCCAAGGCCACAGGCGCGGCAATCCTCCTGGTGGGACATGTCACCAAAGACGGCCAGATCGCCGGCCCCAAGGCGGTCGAGCATCTCGTCGATGCGGTGCTCTATTTCGAAGGCGAGCGTGGGCATCATTTTCGCGTGTTGAGGGCGGTGAAAAACCGGTTCGGGCCAACCGACGAAATCGGCGTGTTCGACATGACGGGGCGGGGTCTGGCTGAAGTTGCCAACCCGTCGGCGCTTTTCCTGGGTGACCGCAACAGCACGTCGCCCGGCGCTGCCATTTTTGCCGGGCTCGAAGGTACGCGACCTCTGCTCGTGGAAGTCCAGGCCCTTGTCGCGCAGACGAGTTATGGCACGCCCCGGCGCGCGGTCGTCGGCTGGGACAGCGGCAGGCTAGCCATGATCCTGGCCGTGCTTGACGCGCGGGCAGGGCTTGGATTGAGCGGCCACGATGTCTATCTCAACGTCGCCGGCGGCCTCGAGATCGGCGAACCGGCGGCGGATCTTGCAGCCGCCGCGGCACTTATCTCGTCTTTCATCGGGCGTCCGCTGCCGAGGGATTGTGTGTTTTTTGGCGAAATCAGCCTTTCAGGCGATGTGCGGCCAGCGGTTCAGCCCGAACTGCGATTGAAGGAGGCCGCAAAACTCGGATTCACTTCGGCCGTCGTTCCGGCCGGTACCAAATTGGAGGGTTCCGGCCTGGCGCTGCATGAGATCAAGGATGTGTCCGGGCTTGCAGCATTCGCCGGCGCCACAGAACTGCGTGGGCGCAGCCGCGGCGTGGTAGAATAAAGACGTATGCACGAATCGAGCATCTACACCGTCGACATCCTTGTCGTCGCTATCGTGGCGATTTCGACGCTCTTTGCGGTCTATCGCGGTTTCGTGCGTGAGACGCTTTCGGTTTTCGCCTGGGCCGCCGCGGCGTTTGCCGTGATCTATCTGGGTCCTATGGGTGCAGCGCTGCTGCGCCCGCATTTCTCGACTCCCTTCGTGGGCGCGATGATCGCCTATGCCGTGATATTCTTGGCGGTGCTGCTGCCCTTGACGATCCTGGGATATCGTCTCTCGCGCGGGGTGCGCAATTCGCCGGTCGGCGCAGTCGACCGATCTCTTGGGTTTGTTTTCGGAGTGATTCGGGGCCTGGCGCTCGTCAGTGCCGTCTATCTGACGTTTTCGCTGGTCATTCCCGTCCGCGAGCATCCGGTCTGGTTGACGCAGGCACGACTTTTGCCATTGATCAAAAGATCGAGCGAAGTCCTGCTCGCCCTCTTGCCCAGCAAATATAGCGAGGCCTTCGCCGATTCGGACGCTGCGCCTGAGGTTGCGCCCGCTCCCCAGCCTACGCCAGGTCTAAACGCCGAGGCAGCCAGCAAACATCGCGACCACAAAACCTATGGCGCTGAGGACCGTCGCGCGCTAGACAGGCTTATCGAAGCGACGGGAAACGGCACGAACGGCAAGCCATGACCGATCCTGACGCACATCGCGAAACGCCTTTCGACGACAAACTGCACGAAGAATGCGCGGTATTCGGCATGTACGGCCACCCCGATGCCGGGGCGCTGACCGTGCTGGGACTTCACGCCTTGCAGCACCGCGGCCAGGAAGCGGCAGGCATCGTCACTTATGACGGCACCCAATTCGTCGCGGAGCGCCATCCCGGTCTGGTCGGCGATATTTTTGGCAAAAACAGTACCCACGCGCAGACATTGAAGGGTAGTCAGGCGGTGGGACATACGCGTTATTCGACGACGGGCGGCTCCGTCGTTCGCAACATCCAGCCCATGTTCGCCGACCTCGCCGGCGGCGGCATCGCGATCGCCCACAATGGCAACCTCACCAATGCGCGCAAATTGCGCGAGGAATTGGTCAGGGAGGGCGCGATCTTTCAATCGACGTCGGACACAGAGACAATCATTCATCTCGTCGCGCGCAGCCACTACAAGCCCATCGTCGAAAGATTCGTCGATGCGTTGACGCAGGTGGAAGGCGCCTATTCCCTTGTGGCCCTAACCGCCAAGAAGTTGATCGGCGCGCGCGACCCCTGGGGCGTGAGGCCGCTTGTATTGGGCATGCTCGACGGCGCGCCCATTCTCGCTTCGGAAACCTGCGCTCTCGATATCATCGGCGCCGATTTCGTGCGCGATGTCGAGCCCGGCGAGCTGATCGTGGCCACCAAGGACGGCATTGAATCGTACCATCCCTTCTCCCCGCAGCCCCGTCGCTTTTGCATTTTTGAATATGTCTATTTTGCGCGGCCCGATTCGACTGTGGAGGGCCGCAATGTCTACGAAGCGCGCAAACGCATTGGTGAGGAACTGGCGCGCGAGGCACCCGCGGCGGCCGACATGGTCATTCCCGTACCCGATTCGGGCGTGCCGGCTGCGCTCGGTTATGCCGCGCAATCGGGAATACCGTTCGAACTCGGAATCATCCGCAACCACTATGTCGGGCGCACCTTCATCGAGCCGTCCGAACGCATTCGTCATTTGGGCGTGCGTCTCAAGCACAATCCCAACCGGGCCAAGCTCGCAGGCAAGCGAGTCATATTGGTGGACGATTCCATCGTGCGTGGCACGACGTCGAAGAAGATCGTCGAGATGGTACGCGATGCCGGCGCGACCGAGGTGCATTTTCGCATTGCCAGCCCGCCCACGACTCATTCCTGCTTCTACGGCGTCGACACGCCCAACAAGGAGGAGCTGCTCGCCCACCGCCTCACGGTGGAAGAGATGCGTCGCTATATTGAAGCCGATAGTCTCGCCTTTGTTTCGATCGACGGCCTTTATCGCGCCACGGGCGAGGCCATGCGCGACTCCAAGCGGCCGCAATTCTGCGACGCCTGCTTTTCAGGCGACTACCCCATCGAACTGACGGATGTGAACGGCGGTCGTAAGCAAGGCCAACTTTCGCTTCTGGCTGAAGTCGCGTGAGGGATATCAGCGCATGACCGGCGCGCTTGCAGGGCGCGTGGCGCTCATTACGGGCGCATCGCACGGCATCGGTCGCGGGGCTGCGAAGGCGCTGGCGCAAGAAGGCGCGCATGTGATTCTCATTGCCCGCACTGTTGGCGGCCTTGAAGAGACGGATGACGAAGTCCGAAAAAGCGGCGGCACAGCAACACTTGTGCCGCTCGATCTGAAGGACTTCCCCGCACTGGACCGCCTGGGGGCCACCATTTTCGAGCGCTGGGGAAAGCTGGACGCTTTTTTTGGCAATGCCGGCGTGCTGGGCACATTGACGCCGCTGGCGCATCTGGAACCCAAGACCTTTCAGGAGTTGATCGACGTGAACGTCACGGCGAACTGGCGATTGATCCGTTCACTGGATCCGCTGCTCAAACGTTCCGATGCAGGGCGCGCACTTTTCGTCACGTCCGGAGCCGCGCGGCATCACACCGCCTATTGGGGCGGTTACGGCATGAGCAAGGCCGCATTGGAGTCGCTTGTTCTGACTTATGCTGCGGAATGCGCGACGACGCAGGTGAAAGCCAATCTCCTGAGCCCGGGTCCGTTGCGTACCCGCATGCGGGCCAAAGCCATGCCCGGCGAAGACCCAGCTTCGCTGCGGCCGCCCGAGGCAGTAGCGCCACTCATCGTTGAGCTGCTTTCTCCCGGTTGCGCCCGCAATGGCGAGATAGTCGCCTTCAAGGAATAAAGCCCTCGGTTTACTGGGCGCCCAGCGCCGCGGCAGTGGTGTTGAAAAGATCCGACGCGGTGGCCGTGACGGCGACAGCCAGTCCAGGCGCCTGCGCAAGGAAGTGATCGGCAAAGAGTCGCGCCAGGCCTATCCGCGTTCGCCACCAGGCTCCTTCGTCTCTGTTGTCCTGGGCCAGATGCTGCGCTGCGGTGAGCGCCCCCTTGGCGAGCATCCAGCCGCCGATCGTGTCGCCGAGCAGTTTGAGATAGGGCGTTGCACCCGCAAGAGCATCGGGTTGCGCATGGCCACGCCGCTCGATCAGCCAGTCGCTTGCACTGCGCACGGCGCTCGCGGCAGCATCCAGCCGGTCGGCGACATTGCCGAGCCAATCGCCATGCGAAGACCGTAGCTGCGCGACTGTTTGCGAAACATCCGCGAGCAGATCGCGCACTGCCTGTCCGCCATCCAGGCCGAGTTTGCGTCCCATCAGATCGATCGCCTGGATGCCATTGGTGCCTTCATAAATCGGCCCGATACGCGCGTCGCGATAATGCTGCGCCGCGCCTGTCTCTTCGATGAAGCCCATGCCGCCATGGATCTGTAATGCCAGCGAGGCAATGTCGACTCCCATGTCGGTCGACCAGGCCTTGGCGATGGGCGTGAAAAGCTCCTCGCGCAGTTTTGCGGTTTGACGTCGCTCGTCGCTTTTCGCCGTCAACGCGAGATCGGCGGCAATTGCGGTCGCAAAGCACAGACCGCGCGCTGCTTCTATGCGCGCCTTCATCAGCATCAGCATGCGGCGCACATCCGGATGGTCGAACAGGGGAGCGGGATATGCGCCCGTCCAGGCCGAACGGCCTTGCCGCCGGTCGAGTGCGAAGCCGAGTGCTTGTTGATAGGCACGTTCGGCGATGGCCACGCCTTGCACACCGATTTGCAGCCGTGCGGCATTCATCATGGTGAACATGTGCGCGAGTCCCTGATTGGCAGTACCGACAAGCTCTGCATGTGCATCATCGAATTGCATCGTGCAGGTGGGCGAGGCATGAATGCCGAGCTTGTGTTCGATGCCGGCCGCGCCGAGATTGTTTAGAGCGCCGAGGGTTCCGTCATCGCCCACGAGATGCTTCGATGCGGCGAACAGGGAGATGCCCTTCGTTCCTTCCGGCGCCCCAGGCAGGCGCGCGAGCACGAGATGAACGATGTTCTCGGTCATATCGTGCTCGCCCCAGGTGATGAAGATCTTCTGTCCCGAAAGGCGGAAGGCATTTCCGTCGGGCTCCGCGCGCGTGCGCAGGGCCGCGAGATCGGAACCGGCTTGCGGTTCCGTGAGATTCATCGTGCCCGTCCATGCGCCCGAAACGAGTTGTGGCAGATAAAGTCTCTTCTGCCGCTCCGTACCATGCGCCGCAAGCGCTTCGATGGCACCCTGGGTCAGAAGCGGGCACAGGCCGAACGCCATATTGGCGCTGTGCACCATCTCAAACACAGCTAGTGCGAGCACTCTCGGCAGTCCTTGTCCGCCATGTTGGGGATCGGCGGCCAAAGCGTTCCAGCCGCCTTCGGCAAAGGCGCGATAGGCTTGCGCAAATCCGGGCGCGCTCAGTACATGGCCGTTCTCGAAACGCGCACCCACCTCGTCGCCCGAGCGGTTGAGGGGCGCCAGCACGTCGCGCGCCAGCTTGCCGCCGGCATCCAGAACCGCGGCAATCGTTTCCCGGTCGAAACCCTCAAAGCCACCCTGTTCCTGCAGGAGGGCCGCGCCGGCAATTTCGCTCAGGGCGAAATCGAGTTCGCGCAGGGGCGGATTGTAGGTCATGGTCCCGATCCGGATGTGACGCCAGACAATAGCTTTCGGAATGTGCGGCGGCAAAGAAGCCGTGGCCCGACTGGCCATCCGTGGGATATTCTGGCGCAAAGACAGCTGGAGAGAGCCGCATGGCACGGTCGACAAACGAAATATTCGAATTGCGCGGCATCAACCATCTGGCCCTTGTCTGCAAGGACATGGCCCGGACGGTGGATTTCTACAGCAATTTGCTCGGCATGCCGCTCATCAAAACGATCGATCTGCCGGGTGGCATGGGACAGCACTTTTTCTTCGACATCGGCAATGGCGATGCGCTCGCCTTCTTTTGGTTCGCCGATGCCCCCGAAGCGGCACCCGGCATTACGTCGGCAGGGTATCTGCCGACATCCGGCAAATCGATCGCATCCGCCCACGGCTCCATGAATCATGTGGCGTTCAACGTCCCGGCCGAGAAGATTGAGGAGTATTATGAGAAGCTGCGGGCGAAGGGCATCAAGGCGACACGGATATTGAATCATGATGATTCGGAATGGCAGGTGAGCCTGGACGTGACGTCGTCGACGTTCGTGCGCTCCATCTATTTCTTCGATCCCGACGGCATCTGTCTCGAATTCGCGGCCTGGACGCGCGCCCTCAACCCGGCGACCGACGCCGTGCATGCACCGATGGATGCCGCCGGCAAGAAACGCGAACGCGTTTTCGATCCCGCAGAATAGAACTTTCGTTGTGACAGGCAGGCACGACGAACTACCGGCGGGGCCCGGCCCGGCATTTGCAAGCTTTCCGTCCATGGCCAAGAGATCGGATTTGTTGCGGGGCGCGGCGCGGTGGATTCCGGCGGCCGCCATGCGGCCGTTCGGCCGCCCGGTCGCGCTGTTCTTCCACGGCGTCGTCGAGCGCCGCCGGGATCCGCGCATCGAAATCAACCATCATGAAATTCAGCCGTTTCGCGCCATTGTGAAACAGTTGAAGTCCCGCTTTGAGGTTCTCCCGCTCACCGTGCTGGACGACGCTCTGCAACATCCCGAACGGCATGGCCGCACCGTTTTTCTCATGTCCGACGATGGCTATCTGAACACGTCGACCGTCGCTGCCGGCGTTCTGGAAGAATTCAAGCTGCCCTGGACCCTGTTCGTGAGTACGCAACATATCGACACGGGCGAACCCAATCCGCTGACGCTGGCAAGGCTCTTTTTCGGCTATGCGCCAGACGGCCGCTACAACATCCCGCATTTGAAAGCACCTGTCGTGCTCGGCGATGACCGCGACGCTGAGGCGACGCAGGTAATTGCGGCTTTAAGGTCGCTTGCTGCTGCCGATGCGCGTGACGCTGTGGCGGCGATGGCGGCAGCGTTTCCCGGAGACGACCTCGCCGATTTGCTGGCGCGATTTCCGTCGGAGCGTTATCTGAACTGGCATGAGGTTGCAAACTTGCACAGTCGTGGCGTGGAGATCGGTGCGCACGCGCATTGGCACTGGCCGATGAATGCGGTGCAGTCGGAAGACTATCTGTGCCAACAAGCCTGCGTGCCGCGAGATGCGCTCATGTCCCGGCTCGGCAGGTGCAGATATTTTGCCTATCCGTTCGGCAATTCGGAAGATGTGACGTCGGGGGCGTGGCGTGCGGTTCGCGATGCGGGATACAGCCATGCGTTCACCACGATGGCGGGATCTCTCGATGGAGGCGCAAACCCCTGGCTGTTGCCGCGCTATGGTCTGAAGCTCCGCGAAGCGCATCTGGGCACGCTTCTTCCCTTGCAGCGGGCTGGAAACGGGAGATTGCTTCGCTGGCAGGAGCGTTTGGCCGGCTAAAAAATCTCCGACAAGGGCCTGTCGGCACACCTCTGCTTCCCGAGTCCCGCAAAGAAACATCGTACTGTACCAATGTGAGGTCGCGCCGCGACGACGGTGTGTGGCCTGTGGCACGCCGTCGACCGCAAATCTGCATCTGAGCGGGTTCCTTGCCTCCCGGCGAACGTCAACCTTAAGACTCTACTACAGAATCCTGGTAAACGCCTTCGTATTCGTGCCTTTGCGCCACGCGGATCGCAGCTCGAACCCGCTTTCCTTTTTGTATTGAAACGGCACAGCGGCAGGCCACGCCGATGGCGTGGCCGATGCACTCGTCTCGATCGAAACGGATCGTTCGAGAGCAGGTTGTGGGCGTTCGCGAGCAAGTCGTCAAAGAGCAAAACTGGCCCGGCACATCATTGCTGCAACCCGGTCCCGCGCTCCGGCTGGTTGAGACAAACATTTCCGACACCGCGGCGCGGGTTCATCCGCGGACGCCGACACGCAGCGCCTGGCACCGCGGCCTGAAGCGGGCCATCGACTTCCTGCTTGCGACGGCCTTGCTGGTGCTGCTGGCGCCGACCCTCGTCGTCATGGCCATTCTGATCCGGTTGGACAGCCCGGGACCGTTCCTGTTCCGCCAGCGGCGGCTCGGGCAAAACGGCAAACCGTTCAAGATTCTCAAATTTCGCTCGTTGCATGTGCTCGAAGACGGCGATGACCTGACACAGGTCACGAAAAACGATACCCGCATCACGCGGGTCGGATATTGGCTGAGAAAAACAAGCCTCGATGAACTGCCGCAACTCGTCAATGTCGTCAGAGGCGAGATGGCGCTTGTGGGGCCGAGACCGCACGCGATTGTCCATGATCGTCTCTTCGCCCAGCAAATCGAGAACTACGAACTTCGACAACTCGTGAAGCCCGGCATCACCGGCTGGGCACAGATACATGGGTTGCGTGGCGAGACGGCCACCGTCGAAGAGATGCGCAAGCGTGTCGTCTTCGACCTTTGGTACGTCGCGAATGCCAGCACACTCCTCGATCTGCGCATTCTGCTCGGTACGCCGCGTGAAGTCCTGCGCCAAAGAAATGCGCACTGATGAATGTGAGCTTCGCAACGCCGCTTCCGGATTTGCAGGCCGGTTCCGAGGCGCGGGCACATCCTGAGGTCCTGGTCGGCGGTCTCAGGGTTGCGTGCCTGTCGCGCCGGGGATTGCGTTTGTCGATGGTGGCGGAATGCCTAGCCGCACGCACCATGACGCGGCCATCGCCGAAGCTGGTTTTTGCCGCAAACGGACACGTCATTTCGCTCGCCGCGGCAGACGCCGAATTTCGCCGCCTTCACGATGCCGCCGATCTTATTCACGCCGACGGACAACCCGTTGTGGTCGCGTCCCGGCTCATCACGCGAACCCCGATTCCGGAGCGTTCCGCGACGACCGATCTGTTCCACGATGCGGCAGAGGCCGCCGTCAAATACGGGTTGCGATTCTTTTTGTTCGGCGCCACGGAAGAAGTGAATGCGCGCGGCGCCGAGATCATGCGGACGCGCTATCCCGGCCTCGTCATTGCCGGTCGCCGCCACGGCTATTTCAAGCCGGAAGAAGAGGCGGACATTTGCGCGCAAATCAATGCTTCCGGAGCCGACGTCGTTTGGATTGGCCTTGGTGTTCCCCTGGAGCAAGCCTTCTGCATTCGCAACAAACATCGCTTGCATGCGGGTTGGCTGATCAGCGCCGGCGGCTGCTTCAACTACGTCACGGGTCACTACAGGCGGGCGCCGGACTGGATGCAGCATATCGGCCTTGAATGGCTTCACCGGCTGTGGCGCGAGCCAAAACGACTCTTCTGGCGCTATGCCGTCACCAATCCTCATGCGGCGTTTCTCCTGCTGACCCGTACCGCGACGCTCAGTACCGGCACGCCGCAACGGCTTGCAGAGAAACGCCATCTGCGGCCTGGGCTGGGTTAGGCGGACTTGGCTGGGGCCGGTATGACTGCGAGCACGGAGATCAGACAAGACGCGCCGCCGGCCGGACGATGGCTGACGTCGGCTGCGCGATACGGGCTCGCGGCCGCGGGCCCCATCGGTATTTCAGCGGCGCATTTTCTGGCGTCGCTGATCTACCTGCACACCCTTTCCCGCGCCGAGTTCGGAATGTTCTCATTCCTGCTCGTCGTCGTCCCGTTCTTCCTCAGCCTGTCGAGCGCGATGATCGGCGCTTCCGTATCGCGGGCGGCCTCGCGTTCACGCCATATGAGCGCCGCCGAGCTGGCCACGTATTTCAAGGCAAACCTGGCATTCGCGGCTCTAGCGGGAGCGACCGTCTTCGGGCTCCTGCTGCTGAGCCATGCGGATCTGCGCATTGCTTCGCTGCTCGGGATTTATGGCGGCCTCATGACGCTGCGATGGTTTGCACGTGTGTTCTTTTACGCGAAGGCGTCGGCGGTTCCCGTTGTCGTTTCGGATTTTCTCTACAGCGCCTTGCTCCTGGCGGGACTCATCGGGTTGGCGCTGTTCCATCAGGTTACCGCCCTGCGTGCGGCTGAGGTGTTGCTGCTCGCAGTGAGCGTGGCGTTCCTTTCGTTCGGCAGGACCTATCTGCGCGATCAACTCCGTTCGCTGTGGGATGGCGTGCTCGCGGACTACAAGACCGTCTGGCTCGATCTCGCGCGGTGGTCCGCTCTCGGCGTTTTTCTCACCGAGCTGACGGCGAACGCCCATGCCTATCTGGTGACGTTCATCTCGGGACCGGCAGCCTTTGCGCCCCTGGCCCTGGGGGCGCTGCTGATGCGGCCGGTCCAGCTCGTGCTTTCCGCGCTTCCGGACAGGGAACGCCCCGTGATGGGGCGCCTTCTGGCCCACAACGATTGGGCCGGTGCCTGCCGGTCCGTTAACGAATTTCGAATGGCCGCGGGTGCAGTTTGGTTTGCCACCCTGGTGCTTGCGGCCGTGCTTCTGATCTGCTTCCCCGGATTGATCCTCAAAAAGGGCTATGACGAGACGCAGGCGCTCGTCGTTTTGGCCTTTTTCGCCGCCATCATGGCGTCCCGCACCCTGCGGACACCGGAGTCCGTGTTGATGCAGGCGGCGGGCGAGTTCCGGGCATTGGCGGGTGCGAGCTTCTGGGCGAGTTGCGCTTCGCTGGCAATAACGCTTTTCCTGCTGCTGGTCTTCGGTCCGGTGGCTTCGCTGGGCGGAATCCTGGTAGGCGATCTGGTAATGACGAGCCGGACGATCTCGCTGTCGCGGCGCTGGGTGGCGCGCCATGCCTGAGGTGCTGGTCGCTATACCGACCTTCCGTCGGCCCAAGGGGCTCGAGCGACTCCTGACCGCCCTGGAGCAACTCGCGACAGCGGTGCAGGTCTCGGTGCTCGTGGCCGACAATGACCAGGAACGGCAGGAAGGGCTCGCGGTCTGTCGCCGGCTCGACGCGCGAGGCTATCGCTGGCCGCTGGAGACGATCGTCGTCGCGGAACGCGGCATCGCGCAGGCGCGCAACGCGCTCACGGAACATGCGCTGTCGCACTCCACGGCCGAATTCATCGCCATGCTCGACGACGACGAGTGGCCGGAGCCCGGCTGGCTGGACGCGTTCCTGCACGTGCAGGTCGAAACCGGCGCCGATGCGCTGCACGGCGCCGTCCTGCGCGAGTTCGAGGCGGCGCCTGGTACCTGGGCGCAGCATTGCCAGGGCATCGCACCGTTGCGCGATCGCACCGGACAGGTGGACATGATCCACGGAACTTCGAACGTGCTCCTGCGACGTGCCTGCCTCGAAAACATGCAGAAGCCCTGCTTCGATCCGGGCTTCGCGCTCACGGGCGGAGAGGACAAGGATTTTTTTACCCGCCTCAAAGCCGCGCGGGCGCGCTTCGCCTGGGCCGACGATGCGATCGTGCGCGCCTATGTGCCGGCGTCGCGCAGCAAACTCAATTGGGCATTGCTGCGCGCTTACCGCGTCGGCAATTCCGATATGCGCGTTTTCCTCAAGCATGAACGCGGCGCCGGCGCGCTCCTGCGCGAAAGCGCGAAGATCGCTGGCGCGCTGCTGCTGTTTCCGGCCTATTTTCCGATTGTGGCCCTCATACCCGATCGGCGGGTGGAGCCCTTGTGCAGGCTTTACCGGGCGGCGGGAAAGATCGCCGCCCTCTTGGGCTCGCACTACAACGAATATGCGACCGTTCATGGCAGTTGAGAGCGCAACCTTTGCCGCGCCGCGGGCCGCCGCCGGTTTCGAGATCGGGCTGGCGGAGTTTGCCTATGTGGCGTTTCTGCTACTGATTTTCGTGGGGCTTTCGCCGTTCGCAACCCGCGATCTCGCAGCGCTGGCGGCGGGCGAAAACGGTACGGCCACGGAAAGCGGATTTTCCGGAGCGGGCGATATCGTGCGCCAGATCGCCTATCTCGCCACCTTTGCGCTGGTCGCGTTCGCTGCGCTCCGGCGAAACGGTCTGCGCCTGTTCGGCAGCATTTCGGTGCTGTTCGTGGCGCTGCTGTTTTGGTGCCTGTTGAGTGCCTATTGGGCGCCGGAGCCGGGCGTGACGTTCCGCCGGGCCATGCTTGCGACTGTGATCGTTCTCTCGGCAATGCTGAGCGTCGATACGCTGGGTGCACAGCGAAGCCTGCAGCTTCTGCGTTATGTGCTGGCCGGCGTCCTCATCGTCAATTGGCTTTCTATCCCTCTGATCCATCAGGCGGTCCACCTGCCCGGAGAGGCCGATCCGGCGCTCGTCGGAAATTGGCGCGGCCTTTATTTCCACAAGAACATCACAGGCGCGGTGTGCGCCCTGACGGGCGTGCTGTTCTTTTTCCAGGCGCTGCAGACGCGGCGGCCATTCGACGTCGTCATTTTCCTGGCTGCCGTGGTCTTCACGGTGATGACCCATTCCAAATCTTCATTGGGGCTTCTGCCTGTCGCGATCGCGGTGGGCTGCTTTTACCGTCTCGCCTGGCGGCGCGGCGTCGATCGCGCCATTGTCTGCGTGTTGCTCCTGCTGTGCGCCGTGGCTGCGATGGGTCTCGTCGTCTATGCCAGGGGCGACATTGTGCACGCACTTGCGGACCCCAATGAATTTACCGGCCGCATGTCCATCTGGCAGGGCGAGTTCGCCTTCATCCACGATCACCCGCTGCTCGGCGCCGGCTTCGGTTCATTTGCCGATACGGGTGCGGCGTCGCCGCTGCACAATTATGTGAGCGACGTGTGGGTTCAGAACATCTCCCACGGCCACAACGCCTATCTTCAACTCTTCGTCACGATCGGCGGCATCGGATTTACTCTGGCGATGCTTGTTTTCGTCATGCAGCCGCTCAGGGAATTCTGGCGGCAGGACGGCTCGGACGTCGCGTTCAAAAGCGTTCTGCTCGCGATTTTCGTGTTCATGCTGCTGCACAATTTTCTCGAATCCGATTTTCTCGAAGGCGACGACCCGTCCTGGGTCATTTTCCTGCTGATGCTGGCGATGTTGCGCCAGTCGCGCGTCTTGCCCCGGGCGGCGATCTCCGCACGGCGACGGCTTGCGCAATGATCCCGTTCTTCTCCGTCGTGATCCCCGTCTACAACAGGGCCGATGTCCTGCCTGAAACCCTGCGTTCGGTGCTCGGGCAGAGCGAGCGGGATTTCGAAATCATTGTCGTCGACGATGGCTCGACCGACGACCCCAAACGCGCAATCGACGCCGTGGCCGATTCGCGCATCGTCTATGTCCGGCAGGAAAATCGCGGCGGCAGCGCGGCCCGCAACACGGGTATCGATCTGGCGCGCGGTCAGTTCGTCGCATTTCTCGATTCCGACGACATTTTCCTGCGCGACCACCTTGCCACCATGCGGCTCCTGCTGGAGGGAACCGAGCATTTGGCGGCATACGCGCCGATCATTGTTGATCGCGGCAATGGGCGCAGCTTCGCCAAGCCGCCCCGCGCGCTCGCGCCGGGCGAGCACATGGCCAATTATCTGATGTGCGATCGCGGTTTCGTGCCCACGATCACGCTGGCCGTCCCGCGCGATCTCGCCAGACGTGTGCGCTATGACGAGAAGCTGCCTTTCGCGCAGGATACGGATTTCGCCATCCGCCTGTATCTCGAAGGGTGCGCGTTTGCGATGGCCGAGAAACCCGGCGCTGTCTGGGACGATCGGCCAGATCCCAAACGCACATCGTCAGGACGAAAGGGCGGCAGGCTGATCGATTGGATCGAAACGCTGCGGTCGCGCATTCCGCCGAAGGCCTATCACGGCGCTCGCGGCTGGATGATCGCGAAGGGGGTGGCGTCGTCGGACCGGCTGGCGGCGCTCAGGCTCTATCTGGCCGCGCTGCTGCGCGGTTGCTATCACCCCGAACTGGCGGCGACGATCTTCCTCCAGATCTTCTTTTCCGACCGGAGTTATCGTCGTTTTGCCGATGCGGTGATCGCCTGGCGGCGCGGTGCGGTTTGGTCGCATTCCACTCGTGCCGCAAAGCCGCGCACCGCGGAGTTTTGAGCCTCCGGTGCTTTCCAAACGCGCCTTTCTCAAGCGTCTGGCCGCAAGCGGCGCGGCCAGCCTGTCGGCGGGCCTCGCGCTGGCCGGTCCGCTGCGCCCAAGCATCCTGGAGGATAACGCGGCCGCGCTGCGCGGATTGGCGGCCGCGCGCGGCATCGCCTTTGGCTGCGCGACCAGCACCTATGAGTTGAACAGCGAGGGCTTCGTGGCTGCACTGTCGCGGGAAGCGGCGATCATTGTGCCGGAATATGAAATGAAGCGCGGCGTGGTCGAGCCGGTGCAGGGGCAATATGCGTTCGGCGGTTGCGATACGCTATTGCGTTTCGCGCGCACGCATGGGATGTCGCTGCGCGGCCATCCCCTCATGTGGCACAAGCGCAATCCCGCCTGGCTGGAAGATGCGCTCGCCTCGTCGCGGAACGACGCGTTGTGCACCGGCTATATCGCAGCGGTGATCCGGCATTTCGACGGGCAGGTAAAATCCTGGGACGTCGTCAACGAAGCCATCGCGCCTGGGGATGGCCGGCCCGACGGCTTGCGGAACACGCCGTGGCTGAAGGCGTTCGGTCCCTCCTATATCGACATTTCCTACCATGCCGCGCGCAACGCGGATCCGCGCGCCATGCTCGTCTACAATGATTGGGGCTGCGAGGCGGGTGCGCCGTGGAACGACCGGTTCCGCGCCGCGACGCTCGAATTCCTGCACGCAGCACTCGGTCGCGGCGTGCCGATCGACGCGCTCGGCCTGCAGGGTCATTTCCGGGCATTCGGAACGCCGGTCGATCAGAAGAAGCTTGCGGCCTTTCTTGACGATGTGAAGGCGTTGGGCCTGCGCATCCTCGTGACCGAACACGATGTCGACGACAGCGGCGGCCCGTCCGACTTCGCATCGCGCGACAAGGCGGTTGCGGACACGAGCCGTCGATTCCTCGACGTGATGCTCGACAATGACGCGACGATCGCGGTGCTGACCTGGGGTCTGTCGGACCGCTTTCTCCAGTCCGACGACTGGCGCGCCAGACTCGCGGGCAACGTGCCGCGTATGCTGCCCCTCGATTCGGACTTGCGCAAAACCGCCATGTGGGGCGCCATGGCGGCCGCATTCGCACGTTAGCTCGGGTCTTAAGTGCCGCCCAGATAGGCCGTCTCGCCGTGCAGCGCCGCATCCAGCCCGGTCTCCTCGGCCTGCGGCGCCACCTTTACCGGCGTCACCCGGTCGATGAGCCACAGCATCCCGTAGGTGAAGGCGAACGCCCAGACCGATGAAAGCGCGATGGCGCAAAGCTGCTTTTCGAAGAAACTCCAATTGCCGGCGATCAATCCGTCGGCGCCTTGCGGATTGAAGGCGAGGGAGGAGAAGACTCCCAGCAGCACGATGCCCAGTGCGCCGCCCACGCCGTGGACGCCCCACACGTCGAGCGCATCGTCCCAGCGCAACCGGTTTTTCAGCGCGACGGCGAAGTAGCACACTCCGCCCGAAACGATTCCGATGATCACGGCGGCCACAGGAGAGACGTAGCCCGCCGCCGGCGTGATCGTGGCGAGGCCTGCGACAGCGCCTGTCAGGAGGCCGACGAAGGTAGGCTTTTTTTCCATCCACCAGCCCACGACCATCCAGGTGATGGCCGCAAACGACGCCGCCACGTCGGTGTTCAGGAAGGCGAGCGCGGTGACGCCATCGACGCGGAATTCGCTGCCGGCGTTGAAGCCGTACCAGCCGAACCACAGGAGGCCCGTTCCCAGCGCCACGAGCGGCACATTGTGCGCGCCGCCGTCCATCACTTTGCGCCGGCCGACATAGAGAACCGAGGCGAGTGCTGCGAGCCCCGCGGTGTTGTGCACCACGATGCCGCCGGCGAAATCGAGCACACCCCATTTCTGCAGGAGCCCGCCGCCCCACAGCATGTGCACGAACGGAAAATAGACGAAGAGCAGCCACAGCGTGAGGAACACCATATAGGCCTTGAAGGTGACCCGGTTCGCAAATGCGCCGGTGATGAGTGCGGGCGTGATGATGGCGAACATCATCTGATAGGCGACGTGCACGAGCAGCGGAATCCCGGGCGTCGGTGACGGCGTCGCCAGCGTTATGCCGCGCAGGAACGCCATGTCCAGATTGCCGATGACGCCGCCCGCGCCGCCGGAGAAGCACAGCGAATAACCGACAGCGAACCAGATGACGGTGGTCCAGCCCATCGACACGAAGGATTGCATCATGATGGTGAGCACATTCCGCCGGCTCACCAGGCCGCCGTAAAAGAACGCGAGCCCCGGAGTCATGAGCATGACCAGGCTGCTGCAGAGCAGCATGAAGCCGGTATTGCCGGTATCGATATTCGTCATCGGTTTCCCCCACCGCCGAGAAGCTGCGCATGTTATCGCGAAGAGTCGCGCGGGCACATGGAAAGTTCGAGAATTTCCAGAGTGCGGGTGCGAAACAACATTGTGTGCAGCTGCCGTATCGGCCGGGAATATAAGGCGACGTATACTGACCATATCGGAGGAAAATATCCCGGTGGTCCGATTTCGTCGTCGCGATATTGCACTGCACACCGGCGAACAACGAAGAGACCGATCGTGGGATCGGCCACTTCAATGCCCGTCGATTCTATGTCGTCCTCGACATCGGTGTATAGAATCGCCTTCAGGCGACATGCGCGGGACTATAGTGGCGGAGCGGAAACGCGAAGCTGCAAATGAGCATATGGACCAGCGCCTATATCGCGTTCGGTATCCTGATCGCCGTTCTTGGAGTGGGTGTTTTCGTTCTCAATACGGGAGCGGACAAACGAATGCGACAGACCGCATTGTTGTTCTGCGCCGTAGGCCTGGTGGTTGCCGCCTTCGCGGCGCTGGCCACGATCCTGCCGTCCCACTCGCATTGAGATTTGACTGGCTTGCCCGTCACCCCGCTTCAACTCCTCCGCGGTGAAGCCTATGCTGCCGACGCAAATTGGCGGCGGGGGATTTCATGTGCACATCGCATCACTCATCCGGGCTTCATTCATCCGCAATCAGTCGGCGTGGTTTCGGCGCGCTGGCGCTCGCCGGCGCAGGCCTTACTCTGCTGCCGCTGCGCGCGCGTGCCGCCGATATCGAGGCGCTGGCGATCATGTGCATCGATTACCGGCTCGTGGATGACGCCGTGCGCTTTTTCGACAGCGACCGCCACCTGTCCCGACAATACGATCTGGTGGCGCTAGCCGGCGCATCGCTCGCTGCCGTCGCCCCGGCATTTCCGTCGTCGGGCGCGGCCTTCTGGGATCATGTCGCGATCGCCCGGCAATTGCACAATATCAAGCGCGTCGTCGTGCTCGATCATCGCCAGTGCGGCGCCTACAAGGTCCAGTTCGGCAGCCAATATGTGGAAGGCGGCGCCGCCGAGCTGGAACAGCATCGCGGCGTGATGAAGCTCGCGAAGGCCGAGTTCGAAAGGCGCAAGATCGATCTCGGGCTTGAATTTCACCTGATGGCGCTCGACGGAACGGTTGAACCAGTCGCCGTCTGAGGCGCCTGACCGAGCGCAAACGCGTATTCGCTTCGAGACGCATCCGAAATCGCCAGGCCCGGCTTGCGCCGGGCCTGGCGTCATGTCTCCCGCCGAATACGGCGGCTTACTGTTTCATCGCCACGAACGAGCTGGTCGTGCCGCGCAGTTTGTCATGCACGGTAATGGTCATCGTCTTGCCGTCGGCCGAGACCGTGATCTTGGCTATGCTGACCGCCTTGCCGTTGCGCTTGTCGGTTTCCTGGAAGGCGTTCGCGCCCATCGCCTTCACCGAAACGCTCGTGACGCCGGGATCGCCCTTGTAGGGCGAATCCGCGCCGTCCATCGGTGCGGTGTAGGCCTGTCCGGTGCCGGAGGTCATGCTCAGGCTGTTGCCCACGACCTTGTAGGTGGTTGTCAGGGCGTTGTCCGAGACGCCGGCGAATCCCGACGTGATCCACGAGCCGGAAACGGCATGCGACCCGGCGGGTCCCGCCGCGACGCGCGTGATCGTGCCCTTGCCGTTGACGGCGCCGGAATTGCTGTCGCTTGTGTCGCTGAACTCGAACGTCCCGGTTTTTCCGTCCGGGGCTATCGTGACCGTCGACGTGGTGACGACCTTGCCGTCCTTCTTGTCGGTCTCCTGGATGGTGTGATCGTCCACCACCTTGATGGCGACCGTGTCGTAATAGGGATGTCCGGTGACCTTCTGGTCGGTGCCGTCCGCCTTGACGTCGATGGCCGGCGCGCAGGTCTTGCAGGCATACATGCCATCCTGCAGCAGGTAGACGTCGGGCTTCTTCGGCATGTGCACTCTGGTGATGTCGAGCTTCCAACTGCCGTCGAACGCGCTGTCGGCCATTGCCTGGGCCGAAACGAGCGTCATCGCGGCCACGCCTGCGAAAAGATATTTCCTCATTGTTGTTTCCCCCTTGTGGGCGACGCAGGCAAAAGCCTGGCGCGCGGTAAAGTTTACCCCGAAAGCATGGGTCGTCGTGACTGCGTCAACAGACCCAATACGGTTGACACTAGACCCGAACGGTTCTAGTGTCAAGCCAGAACTGAGCCCCGCAGGTTTCGGCCCGCGGGGCGGCTCTTTGACATTGTGAACATTGTTCGGAAAGCGGTGACTCCACCGCGCGGAAAGACGCGCAAAATTCCCTGATAAAATTCCCTCAGCTGAGGGAATAACAGGGAATTCGAAAATGCCCCCGGAAAGGGCGATGGAACCCGCTCCTGTTATTCCCTGTTAATGTAATTCCCTGCTAATTTCCCTGTTAGCAGGGAATTCGTTGCCGGAAAGTTCCACCGATTTGTTCCCTGTTAAATTCCCTGTTAGCGGGGAATTCGTTCTCGGAAAGTCCCGCCGGGTCACAGGTGGTCGCTATGTTTGCCGGGCTCAGCGTCAATCACGCGTAAGTTGCGCACATTGAGAGTTCCCACCTCCAGCTCGCCGATGCTCGCCTTTGAGATCGTCAGGCGTCCGATCCTGAGCCGACCGATCGCGAGCGCGCCGATGGCCAGGGCGCCGATTGCGAGCGCGCCGACCGCAAACGCGCTTGCAGCTACCGCGACAACGCCCAGCCCCGGAAAGCGCGGCAAATTTCTCCCGTCACGCGTTCCCATATTTTCGTTCCCGGCAAGTTCGGGTTCGATCCTATCCCTGATCGGCGAAATCTGCGCGCGTTTTACGCGGCGTCGGGCTGCTGTTCCGGATCTCCCACCGCGCCCAGATACCAGCGCTCCCACAGCCGGCGGCACCAGAGCCGGAAGCGGTCGAGATAGAGATAGACGATGGGTGTCGTGTAGAGCGTCAGCATCTGGCTCACCATGAGCCCGCCCACGATGGAGATGCCGAGAGACTTGCTGAAATCCGTGCCGAAGCCGAGCGCCAGGGGCAGCGCTCCCAGGATCGCGGCGAAGGTCGTCATCATGATGGGGCGAAAGCGCATCATGCAGGCCGCGTAGATCGCCTCGCGCGAGGAAAGCTTGTGCGTGCGTTCCGCATCGAGCGCGAAATCGATCATCATGATCGCATTCTTCTTCACGATGCCGATCAGCAGCAGCACGCCGATGAGGGAGAGCAGCGTGAACTCGGTCTTGGTCACGAGCAGGGCCAGCACGGCGCCCACGCCGGCGGAGGGGAGCGTGGAAAGAATGGTGAGCGGATGGATGTAGCTCTCGTACAGAATTCCCAGCACGATATAGACGGCGACGATGGCGGCAAGAATGAGCAGCGGCTCGTTGCTGAGGGAGTTCTTGAACAGCTGTGCCGTGCCCGCGAAATCGCCATGCACGGAAGCGGGTACGCGCAGCGCGCGCATTGTGCGCTCGATCGCGGCGGTGGCCTTGGCGAGCGAACCGCCTGCCGGCACGTTGAACGAGAACGTCGTCGCCACGAACGGTCCCTGGTGATTGACGGCGAGCGGCGTGTTGCCGGGCGCGAAACGGCTGAATGCGGCCAGTGGCACCATCGTTTCGGCCGCTGTGCTGACGGCCGCACCCGTGGAGGTGCCGCCGCGGCCACTATTGGCGAGCGCATTCGTCTGCGCATTACGCAACAGATCGCTCGCGACCTGCGTGGCGGTGAGCGCCGTGGTATTGGTCAGCGTCGTGGTGCCGGCGACGGCGTTGGTCGATTCCGTGCCGCTGAGCGCGCCGCCCGAAGTGCTCACATAGATGTCCTTGAGCGTTTCGGGGCTCTGCCAGAAGGCGGGCGCCACGCCCATGACGACATGATACTGGTTGAGCGCATTGTAGATCGTGGAAACCTCGCGCTGGCCGAACGCGTCGTACAGCGTGTTGTCGATCTGTGAGGTGCTGATGCCGAGCCGCGCCGCCGTCGAGCGGTCGATGGCGAGCGCCACGTCCAGTCCCTTGGCCTGTTGATCGGAGCTCACGTCGGCGAGCTCCGGCGCGTCCTGCAGCGCATTGGTGATTTTGGGCAGCCATTCGTTGAGTTCGTCCAGCGAATCGGCCTGCAGCGAGTATTGATACTGCGCGAGGCCCTGCCGGCCGCCGGTGCGGATATCCTGCGCACTTTGCAGGAAGAGGCGGGCGCCAGCAACGTCGGCGAGTTTCTTGCGCAGCCGCGCGATCACATCGTCGGTCGTCACGTCGCGCTGGCTGGCTGGTTTCAGCTGCACGAACACATTGCCCGAATTGGTGCTGCCGCCGCCCGGTCCGCCGCTGCCGCCACTGCCCGTGAAACCGGTGACGTTCTGCACCGCCGGATCCTGCGCGATGATGGTGACGAATTGCGTGAACTTCTTTTCCATGGCCTGGAAAGAAATGCTCTGGTCGGCGCGAATGCCGCCGAACAGGTCGCCCGTGTCCTCGTTGGGGAAGAAGCCTTTGGGGACGACCGCGAACAACAAGACGTTGAGAACGATCGTGACGCCGAGAATGCACAGGATGAGGCCCGGATTGTCTAGCGCCCAGCCGAGCGAGCGGGCATAGGCCAGCCGCGCCCGTTCGAACAGGTCCTCCGCCGCCTGCAGGATGCGGCCCTGCCGCTTTTCGGTCTCACTGTGAGGTTTCAGATAGCGGCACAGCATCGGCGTCGTCGTGAGCGACACCACGAGCGAGATGAGGATTGCGATGGAAAGCGTCATCGCGAACTCGAAGAAGAACTCGCCCACCAGCCCGCCCATCAGCAAGATGGGCAGGAACACGGCGATGAGCGAAAGGCTCATTGACAGCACGGTGAAACCGACTTCGCGGGCGCCCAAGAGCACGGCCTCCTTCTGCGGCATGCCCGCTTCCATGTGGCGGGAGATGTTCTCGAGCACCACGATGGCATCGTCCACCACGAAGCCGGTGGCGACGGTGAGCGCCATCAGCGACAGATTGTCGAGGGTGAAGCCCGCCAGATACATGACGCCAAACGTGCCGATCAGCGAGAGCGGCACGGCCACGCTCGGGATCAGCGCGGCGCGGCTGTTCCGGAGGAAGAAAAAAACGACGAGAATGACGAGAAAGATGGAAAGGAGCATCGTGCGTTCGACGTCTCGCAGCGACGTGCGTATCTCGCCCGTGCGGTCATTGGCGACGATGAGATGGATAGCGGGCGGCAGTGCGGCCTGTAGATCGGGCAGTTCCGCGCGGACGCGGTCCGCAGTGTCGATGATGTTGGCGCCCGGTTGGCGGTAGAGAATGACGAGGATGGCGGGCTTGCCGTTGGTGAGGCCGATATTGCGCAGATCCTCGACGCCGTCGGTCACGTCTGCCACGTCCGACAGCCTCACAGCCGCGCCGTCGCGATAGGCGACGACCAGGGGACGGTAAAGCTCGGCCCGGCTCATCTGGTCGTTGGTGTAGATCTGGAATTTCAGGTCGCCATCGGCAATCGCGCCCTTGGGCGTATTCGCGTTCGCCGCCGACAGGGCAGCGCGCACGTCCTCGAGGCCTATGCCGTATTTGAACAGGGCGCGCGGATTGAGATCGATGCGGACGGCCGGCAGCGAGCTGCCGCCGATCTGTACCTGTCCAATTCCTTCGACCTGGCTCAGTTTCTGCTGAAGGATGGTGGAGGCGGAATCGTAGATCTGTCCGGTGGTGAGCGTCTCAGAGGTGAGCGCCACGATCATGATCGGCGCGTCGGCGGGATTCAGCTTGCGATAGGTGGGGTTGCTCTTGAGCGCCGCGGGAAGATCGACGCGCGCCGCGTTGATCGCCGCCTCCACGTCGCGTGCGGCGCCGTCGATGTCGCGGTCGAGTCCGAATTGCAGCACGACCCGCGCGGAGCCGACCGAACTGGAAGACGTCATTTCCGTGACGTCTGCGATTGCGCCCAGATGACGTTCGAGCGGCGTCGCCACAGTCGTCGCCATGGTTTCGGGGCTGGCACCCGGCATCTGCGCCTGCACCATGATGGTGGGCAGATCCACGTTGGGCATGGGGGCGACCGGCAGGAGAAAAAAGGCAATGGCGCCTGAAAGAGCGAGTCCCATTGTGAGCAGCATGGTCGCCACGGGCCTGGCGATGAAGGGTGCCGAAATGTTCACGGCACGGGCTGCCCCGCGATCGCAGGCTCTGGTCCGATGTGGAAACGGCGGGCGAGGCGGTCGAAATAGAGATAGATGACGGGTGTCGTAAACAGAGTCAGCAATTGACTGACGAGCAGGCCGCCCACGATGGCGATGCCGAGCGGCTGGCGCAGCTCCGAACCCGTGCCGCCGCCCAGCATGAGGGGGAGGGCCGCGAACAGCGCGGCCACGGTCGTCATCAGGATCGGCCGAAAACGCAGGAGACACGCCTGATAGATGGCCTCGCGCGGCGGCTTGCCTTCGACACGTTCGGCCTCGAGCGCGAAATCGATCATCATGATCGCGTTCTTCTTCACGATGCCGATGAGAAGAATGATGCCGATGATCGAAACGATATTGAGGTCGTTGCCCGAGATCATGAGCGCGAGCAGCGCGCCCACGCCCGCCGACGGCAGCGTCGACAGAATCGTGACCGGATGGATGTAGCTCTCATAGAGCACGCCCAGCACGATATAGACGGTGACGATCGCAGCGAGGATGAGGAGCAACTCATTGCCCAGCGATTTCTGGAACGCGAGCGCTGCACCCTGGAACGTCGTGGTCACGCTTGATGGAACGGCGATGTCCCGCTCGGCCTTCGTGATGGCGTCGACCGCCGCGCCCAATGAATAGTTGGGCGATACGTCGAATGACACGGAAGCCGACGGAAACTGTCCCAGATGATCGCGCTCGAGCGGCGCGGGCTGCTCGACGACCTTCGCGATCGCGTTCAAGGGGACTTGTCCGCCGCTGGCGGAAGGCAGGTAGACCGAAGACAGCGATGCGAGCGAGTTCTGCAGCGCGGGGCTCGCTTCCAGGATCACCCTGTATTCGTTCGACTGGGTGAAGATGGTCGATATGATGCGCTGGCCGAAGGCATCGTAAAGCGCGTTGTCTATGGTCGCCGCCGTGATGCCCAGACGTGCCGCCGTATCGCGGTCGACGACGATATTGGCCGACAGGCCGTTGTCGAGATAGTTGGTCGAGACATTGGCGATTTCCGGCAATTGCGAAAGCTTCGCCAGGACTTTCGGCACCCAGTAATCAAGCGTCGCGTTGGATGCCGCTCCCATGACGAATTGATATTGCGCCCGGCTCACCGTCGAATCGACCGTGAGGTCCTGCACGGGTTGCAGATAGAGCGAGATACCGGCGATGCGCTGCGCAGTCCGTGACAATTGCGCGATGATGTCGGTAACGCTGTCGGAACGTTGGTCTTTCGGGACAAGGTTGATGAGAACGCGCCCGCTGTTGAGCGTGTTGTTGGTTCCGTCCACGCCAATGAACGAAGAGAGGCTCACTACATTTGGATTTTTGAGCAACGCTTCGGCCAAAGCTTCCTGGCGTTCGGACATCGCGGCGAAGGAAACCGTCGGACCTGCCTGCGTGATGCCCTGCACCAGCCCCGTATCCTGCAACGGGAAAAAGCCCTTGGGTATGACCATGTAGAGCAGCACCGTCAAAACCAGCGTGCCGACCGCCACGAGAAGCGTGAGCGGCTGGCGGTCGAGCACCCAATTGAGCAGCCGGCCGTATTCGGCGATGAGGCGGTCGAACCATTCCCGGGCTTTGCGCCCGAACCTGGTCTCCCGCTTCTGCGAGCGGTGTCGCAGGATCTTGGCGCACAGCATCGGCACGAGGGTCAGCGAGACAGCAGCGGAAATGAGAATTGTAATCGCGAGCGTCACAGCGAATTCGCGGAACAGCCGGCCCACCACCTCGCTCATGAACAGCAGCGGAATGAGCACGGCTATCAGCGAGATGGTGAGCGAAACGATGGTGAAGCCGATTTCGCCAGCGCCCTTCAATGCGGCCTGCAATGGGGAATAGCCTATTTCCAGATAGCGGCTGATGTTTTCAATCATCACGATGGCATCGTCGACGACAAACCCCGAAGCGATCGTCAGCGCCATGAGGGACAGATTGTTGAGGCTGAAACCCAGCAGATACATGACGGCGAACGTGCCCACGAGCGACAGCGGCACCGAAAGACTTGGGATCACCGTGGCCGGCACGTTGAGCAGGAAAATGAAAATGACGAGGACGACGAGCACGACCGCCAGCGCCAATTCGAATTCCACATCGGCCACGGAAGCCCTGATCGTGGTCGTGCGGTCGGTGAGTACCGACACCTCGACCGATTGCGGCAGACCCGCCTCGATCTGCGGCAGCAAGGCCTTGATGCTGTCGGTGACGGCGATGACATTGGCGCCCGGCTGGCGCTGGACATTGAGGAGGATAGCGGGCGTCGTGTTCTTCCAGCTTGAAAGCTGGTTGTTTTCAGCGCTCTGGATGACGTTCGCCACGTCGGACAAGAAAACCGGCGCGCCGTTCTTGTAGGCGACCACAATATTCTTGTAGTCCTCGGGCTTCTGGATCTGGTCGTTGTCGTCGATCGTATAGGCACGCGACGTGCCGTCGAAATTTCCCTTCGGCGCATTCGAATTGGCATTCGAGATCGTCGTACGCAGATCGTCGATGTTGAGGCCGTAAGCAGCCAACGCCTGCAGATTGGCCTGAATGCGCACGGCGGGCCGCTGGCCGCCATTGATGCTGACAAGACCCACGCCCGACAATTGCGAGATTTTCTGGGCGATGCGCGTATCCGCGAGATCTTCCACCCGGGTCAGCGGGAGCGCATTGGAGGTCACCGCCAGAGTGAGAATCGGAGCGTCGGCCGGATTGACTTTCGCGTAGACGGGAGGTGCCGGCAGGCTTTGGGGCAACAGGTTGGTCGCCGCATTGATGGCCGCCTGCACCTCCTGCTCGGCGATATCGAGGCTCAGGCTCAGATCGAATTGCAGCGTAATGACCGAGGCACCGCCCGAACTGGCGGATGTCATCTGGTTGAGCCCAGGCATCTGGCCGAATTGCCGTTCGAGCGGCGCGGTGACGGTGGTCGTCATCACCTCGGGGCTCGCGCCCGGCAGGAACGTCTGGACCTGGATGGTGGGGTAGTCGACTTCCGGCAACGCAGACAGCGGTAGATAGTTATAACCGACGATGCCCACGATCATGATCGCGATCATCAGGAGCGATGTCGCAACTGGCCGCAAAATGAAAATGCGTGAAGGGTTCATGGCGGGGCGATCAGAACCGGGCCGCTACCGTCACGGGCCGCCGCCCGCACCGCTCCCGCCTTCCCCATTGGGGTGATGATGGCGATGGTGCCAGTGTCCCTTCGCAGGCGCCGCGGTACCGGTGGCCGGCGAATTGCCCTTGGCGCCGGGGAGCAACACGCTGGATCCATCATGCAGACGATCGGCACCGTCGACGACGACCTTTTGCCCAGCGTCCAGTCCATTTGCGATGTCGACATTGTCGCCGTCGGTCGGACCGAGCGTAACGTTCTTCATACTGACTGTGTTGTCGCTTCCCACAACGAACACGAATGTTCCCGAAGCGCCGCGCTGGATGGCGGCGCTCGGCACGGTAATCTGATCGCGCAATATGTTCACGCGCAGACGGATATTCACGAACTGGCTGGGGAAGAGTTCATTGCGGGAATTGTCGAACAGCGCACGCGCCTTCCACGTGCCGGTGGTGGGGTCGACTTCATTGTCGACCGTCGAAAGCGTGCCGCTGGCGAGCCGGGTCGTCTGCGAGCGGTCATAAGCATCGACCGGCAATGTCGTGCCCGACCGCACTTGCTGCATGACGGCCTCTATATTGTCCTCGGGAAGTGCAAACAGCACCGACATGGGCTGCATCTGCGTCACAACCACAATTCCCGTGGTTACGCCCACTTGTACGTAATTGCCCACATCCACCTGTCTTAGCCCGACGACGCCGGCGACCGGCGAGGTGATCGTGCAATAGCCGAGATTGACCTGGGCGGCTTCGACCGCCGCCTTGTCCGCCTCGACGGTGCCCGCATTGGTGCGCACGGTCGCTTCCTGGGTAGCGAGGATCTGCTGGGAGATGGCGTTCTGAGCCCACAGCGCCTGGTAACGCGTCAGGTCGACTTTTGAATTGTCGAGCTGCGCCTGGTCGCGTGCGAGTTGGCCCTTGGCCTGGTCCAGCGCCGCCTGGTAGGGGCGTGGATCGATTTCAACCAGCACGTCGCCGGGACGCACGGATTGCCCCTCCTTGAAGTTGATTGACTTCAGCGTGCCGCTCACCTGCGGCTTCACTGTTACGGTGGCAAGGGGCGTGACCGCACCGAGTGCATCCAGCGTCACGTTGACATCGCGCGTGGTTGCCATCGCAACGCCCACCGGAACGGGACCGTTCATGCCCATGGCGTTCGCATTCGTCTGGGCGCTTTGCGATGGCCAAACGGCCCAGAGGAGCAGGCCGAGCAACACAACCGCCAACAGAATCCAGAGCGTGCGCAGGCCGCCGGGCACGTAGCGGATCGCGCCCTGCGACCGTACGGGAACGGTATAGCCGGCCAGGGAATTTTCAATGCGCTGTTCGCTCATGGCCTGTCTCGCTATGGCTTTCTGCAACGAAGTGCCGCGGATGTCTTAACGAATTTGGAGGCGGGCATCGATCTCGGTCCATTGCCGCGGCAGCCCACAAATGGGCTCTTACCAAAGGAAAGCCAAAGAACTTTGTCGAAATTGTCGCGACGCCGGCGACACTTTCGGGGCGGGCTGGTTCGCCGGCTATGACTTCGCACGCGCAGCGCCGTTGGCTCCCACGACAATTCGCCCGCCGACAAAAGAGCATTTACCATGACCGCCGCCGGTGCAATCCGCGATCGTTCGACCTATCATCCGCCGCCGTCGGCTCACCCATCCAGATTCCGCATGCATGTCCTTGTCCTGACAGATAATTTCGTCCCTGAACAGAACGCGTCGGCACGTCGCACCTATGAGCATTGCCGGAGGTGGGTAAAGCAGGGCGTATCGGTCACCGTCATCACGACCGTTCCCAATTTTCCCCTGGGAAAACCCCAGGCGCCATATCGCAACCGGCTCTACAGGCGTGAAACTCTGGACGGCATCGATGTGGTGCGCGTCTGGAGTTTTCTGGCGCCGAACACCGGCGTCGTCCTACGCGCGCTCGATTTTGCGAGTTTCGCGTGTACCGGATTCCTGGCCGGCTTGTTCGAAAAACCCGATATTATCGTCGCGACCTCGCCGCAACTGCTCACCGCCGTTGCGGGTCATTTCCTGGCGCGGTTCAAAAAACGTCCGTGGTTGTTCGAGGTGCGCGATTTGTGGCCCGAATCGATTACCGCCGTGGGCGCCATGAATGACGGTTTCGTTATGCGGATGTTGAGCCGTGTCGAGAAGAGGCTTTACAACGGGGCGCGGCGCATCGTGACGGTCACCGAGCCAATGCGCACGAAATTGGCGGACAGGGGCATCCCGCCGCACAAGGTCGGCGTAGTGCCCAACGGCGCAGATCTCGAGCGATTGACGCCGCGCGCGAAGAATCCCGCACTTTCTACTCGCCTGCACCTCGACGGGAAATTCGTCGTCGCCTATGTCGGCACGCTTGGAATGGCGCAGGGCCTGGAGGTTGTAGTTCGCGCGGCCGATCTGTTGCGCGGAAGCGATATACATTTCCTGTTCGTGGGCGAAGGTGCCCGCCGCAAGGCGCTGATGGATTTGTCGGCATGGCTCGATAGCGGCAATGTTTCCTTTGTGGGCGGAGTGCCATCGGACGCAGCGCTCGAATATCTGGCGCTGGCGGATGCGATCGTTGTGCCGCTGAAAAAATCGGAACTCTTCGATGGCGCGTTGCCCTCGAAAATATTCGAAGCCGCTGCGATGGAACGCCCCATTGTGCTCAGCGCCAATGGAATATCCGCCGATCTCGTGCGCTTCTACGACGCGGGACTGGTGGTCGAGCCAGAGGATCCGCATGCGCTCGCGGCGGCGCTCGCAGAGCTGCGTTCGGATGCGAGCCTCCAGGAGCGATTCCGGGCGGGCTGCAAACAACTCGCCCGCCAGCATGACAGGGATCGCTTTGCCGGTCTTATGCTGGCCGAAATCCGCCGCGCTGCAGATCAGCACTTGAACGCTCCCGACGAGCAGCGATCTCCCGATCTTTAACGCTCCCGTGCAGCGCGGTCGTTATGTTCCAAGCCGTCATTTGCTGGAACTGCTGGTGCTGGTGTGACTGATCGCAGCAAGCGACGCGCCCGCGATCGCGAGCTGGCCGAAGATCTGTGCCAGGCTTGTCAGGAACACCATCGTGTTGAACGGCGCGGGGTTGGGCGGGATAACGATCGTTGAGCCCGGCGGAATGGGGTCGCTGCCGAAAAAATGCAAAATGCTGGATGACCCCGTACGGGCACTGCCGTCGGGTAGAATTACGAACATTTCGTCGTCTTCGGCGGTATTCGTCAACCCGCCCGCCATGTCGAGATAATCGTCGATGCCGAGTTCGGGCCGGTACTGAAACGAGCCCGGATTAAGCACTTCGCCGCTGACCGACACGGTCGAAGGTCGCTTGGGCAGATAGATGAAATCTCCCGGTTGAAGCAGCGTGTCGAGTTCGGGCTTGACGGCCAGAATGGTCGGATCGGCCGTCACCGTGATGCGGCCGAGCGCCGGCTGTTTGAGCAGTTGCTGTTGCAGGGTTTGGAGATAGGAGAGCAGGCTCGGATTCACATTGGGCGTTGTTGCCGCGACCAACGCGCCCGTCTGGAGTTCCACGGCTTCGCGATAGTTGCCTGCGGCTTCGGATTGCTGTGCGCTGATGCGGGTGAACACGGCACCGAGAGGATAGGCTTCGTCGGTCAAGCCGCCGGCGCGCGCCAGCAGCGAAGACAGATGCTCACTGCGCAGAATATCGAAGCTTCCCGGATATTTGACTTGACCCACGACGGTGACGGTTCCGGCATCGCGATCCGAGAAGACTTGCCGCACGATCACCGTATCCAATGGCCGCAGGGCGACCCTTTCGAAATCGGCGCTGCTCCGGCCTTGATACGCGTTGCGCAAAGTATGCGATGTTCCGGTTGCCGGATCGATTTCCGTGGACGTCACGTTGATCGACGACAGGTCCGCCTGCACCTGTAATCCGCCCGCGGCGGTGAGCATCGAGGCAAGCGAAGTCCCGCTCTCCGCAAGATAATTGCCCGGATCGTGAACTTCACCCACGATCCAGACGAGATAATCGCCGGCGAAATTGACCAGCGCCGTTGGGGTCAGGCCCAGCTCCGCCGCGATGTCGTTAGGATTGATATCGTCGGCCGGAACACCAAGCGCCGTCGGCGATGTCAGCCCGCCCCCTTGCAGGGCGATGCCGGCAGCGGCGCTTTGAGCGCTTTGCGACTGCAGCATCGCGATGGTTGCAGGAGGTTGCATACTGGCCGCGGCCGCGACGTTTGCCTGATAGGGAGCAATCGGCGGCAGCTGCATTGTCGGCATGACCGCAGTTTGCGGCGTGGGTGTGGGAGCGATTGTGCCTATCGGCGTGGTACCGTTCATTACGCCCGTCACCGCTTGACCCACTCCTGTGGTGACCGCTGTCGCGACGCCCGCCGGACCGCCGGCAGGAGACGCTGTGGACGGCGATGGGGCACCGCCGTTGGCCGCGGCATAGATAGCGGCAGCATTGTTCGTCGGTGTGGAAGAAGTGCTCGTAGTCGGTGCGGAGGAGCTTGCCGTCGGCGCAGCGGTACTTGTCGTTGGCGCAGTTGTTGTCCCGCTTGGCGCGGGCGTTTGCGCAGACTGCGTACTTGCTTGTGCCGTCTGCGCATTGCTTGCAGACAACGCCAATGTCACTTCGGAAGGCGGCGAACTCTCGGCCTGTGCAGCCGCGACGACCTGGGCCGCCGCGGCATTGGCGAGGGCACGTGCCTGATCGGTCCCCAGAACGAACACAACATCGCCGTCGCCAAGCTTGATGTCTTCCTGTCCCTGAAACACGCGCTGCAGCGAGAACGCGATGGGGTGTCGGTAGTTTGTTCCCGGCTGGAGATGCACCACGATCCCGAGCGGCGTATAGGCATTCGGCATGAGATCGCTGGATTGACGCAGGAGTTGCGACAGGGTCGGGGCTTGAGCCAGAGACCTGGTTCCGGGCAACTGAACCGCGCCTGCGAGCACCACCTTTCCGGTCATGCCGCCGGCTTCCTGATCGACTGCCAGAAGCTCTCCGTTTCGGACCACGCCGCCCGCGCCGAGCGACGTCAATTCCAGCCGTCCGGTCGGCTGCAGAATGATTTTCGACAGATGATTGGCGCCGGCCATTTTTCCACCGGCCAGCCGCAGGAGCGCATTGCCGTCGATGGCTTCCGACCCCGAGGGGAGTTCGTAGATGCCTGGGCGATTGACGAGACCGATTACGGCGGCCGTCGCTCCAAGCGGCGGTACGATGATCTGATCGCCATCGTTGAGGTTACCGATATCCGTGACACTACCGCGGGCGAGCACGCCATAGAGGTCGATCCGCATGCGCCTGCCGCCACGCAACAGAACGATGTTTCTCAGACTGCCGGTCTTTCGTACGCCGCCGGACAACAAAAGTGCATCGATCGGCGTATTCAAGCCGCTGACGGCGCGTGCGCCTGGCGCGTTCACCTCGCCGGATACCAGTACGGAGATCTGGCGTGTCTGGGCCAGGCTGATATAGGCCTGGGTCGAAAGCGCATCTTTGGAGATGACCGCCTGCAAATCGTGACGCACCTGGGCGAAGGTACGTCCAGCGGCCTGGACAGGCTCATAGTTCGGGATGATCAGGCGCCCGTCCCGGTCGACCGGTACGACGTATGAATTGTTGTCATGTCCGCGACAGACGACGGACAGCACGTCGCCTGCTCCCAGGATGTAGCTGTCCTGGATGTTTCCGATTTGCGACACGTTGACGGGCGATGCAACGCCGAAGATATCGTAGCCGAATTGCTGCAGCGGTTGACCGGCGCGCTGCGAAAACAGGAGTTCGAGGGTCGAGGTCGGAAGCTGCGCTGTTGTGGGCGGCAGCGCCGGATTCAGCGTTTGGGTCGAGGTTGTGACAGCCGGCGTCACCTGCACGGGCGCGGCCGGCGCCGGCATACCGGTCTGCGAACCAGTCGAAGTGCTGGTTCCCAGACTCTGCAATACCGATTGGATGGTGGAGCTGTTGATTGTCTGCGCGCTCACCTCCACCAGTCCCCAGGAGATCAGCCCTATCGCGGCCGCAGCGGCGACGAAGAAAACGCGAAGACGAATCCGATTTGAAGACATTATTTTTTTGACCCCGCAAGCGGGGAACCCCTCGACGGTGTGCGACCAGACGGTATTTTTTACCCTTACCCAAGCGGGCTGCGCAAGTTAAAGGCCGGCGGGCATTATAAAACGCGCCAGCCGGAGTATACGAAACATATGGACCGCGCTAGGGCCTCGCCTCACACAGCGTGTGCGAAATGTCTCGGAGCGGTCGATATGCGCAGGTGGACATCCCGTCCGCGCCGTGTAAAACGTCGTCCTCGTGTGTATTCGTGCGGCGTTGCTTCTGTCGCGCTTGGCGAGAGGCGAGCCGACGATTGCGTGGGGCGCTCCGGCTTGGTCCAGGTCCAATTGCGCGCATGGCGCATGGTGCGACGGTCGGCGGCTGTCGCGGCCGTGATCCTTTCAGGCATGCGCCAGGCCCAGGCGCAGAGTGCGGCGTACAACGAGCCGAACACGCTTCCCACCGCGTCCCTTTATGGCGGCATGGGTCTTCTCGACATGCGCAATGCGCGCTTTATGCCCGACGGCTATCTTGCGTTGAACGTCGACGTGAAGAAACCAGACAACCGTATCGCACTTACGTTCCAGGCGTTTCCCTGGCTCGAAGCATCGTTTCGATACACGATCAACTATGCCTTGCCGCCGGTCGGGCAACGCGCGCTTTACGACCGCAGCTTCGACCTCAAATTTCGTCTGTTTACAGAAGGTGAGTACACGCCGCAGGTCGCGGTAGGCTTCCAGGACGTGATCGGGACGGGTGTCTATTCGGCCGAATATCTGGTCGCTTCAAAAAGCTACGGCCCCCTCGACTTTACGACCGGCATGGGCTGGGGGCGCCTGGCTTCCAATCCGACGTTCGCAAATCCGCTCGGGTATCTCTATTCGGGCTTCAATACGCGGCCGGGCGACACCTCGACCACCGGCGGTACTCCTCTGGCCTCCGAATGGTTTCGTGGGCCCGACGTCGGCATATTCGGCGGCATCGAATATAAAACACCCATTCCCAATCTCACATTCAAAGCCGAGTATTCCAGCGACGCGTACACCCATGAATCCACCTATCACCAGAATGGCGTCACGCCCACCAACTACGCGCCGCTTCCCGTGAACGTAGGCCTGTCGTACCGCTTTTTTTCCAATCTGGATCTGGGTCTGGCTTATATGAATGGGCGGTTTTGGTCGGCAGATCTTACTATTGCGCTCAACCCGAATGAGCCGAACTGGGCACAGCGGCTCGATCCGCCGCCTTTGTTCGTCGCGCGGCCCGACGATTCGGTAGGATCGATCACGCAACTCCATCTCTCGATGGATCAGGCGGGCGACGGAGATTCCGCGATCGTCAACCACATTGATCTCACGGCTCTGCCTTCAGCCGACGGGCGTCCGCTTGATCCGGCGTTCTTTCACGCCGGGCAGCAGCGAGTCATGGATGCGTTCCAGAAGGCGAATCTTCATGTCACAGACGGATGGATAGACGGAAAACGGTTGGTCGCCCAGATTGATATGAATCCGCAAGGCGACGTTGCAGGCATTTGCTCGAGATTGACGATCGAAGGCTCTTTGCCTGCGCCGGAGGTCGTTCTGGTCGGCGCCGACTGGAATCCGATCGCGATTTGCGGCGGGGCAAATGCGGCCCCGAGTTCTGCTGCGAGAACAGCGGCTCCGGTCCAAACCGCAACTGAGAAATGGCCTGCCAATGTTCTGGATGGAATGCGCAAAGCGATCGAGGAACAAAAAATCTCGGTCATCGGCATTACGATCGCCCATGGCGTCGTGAAGGCCGAAATCGAAAATCAGGCCTATTACCGGGACACGGAGGCCGTATATCGAACATTGCAGGCACTTTCCACGACTGCGCCGGCCGACATCATCGCCTTCGAGATCACCACAAGCTTCGCACATATGCCGCTGACGACCGTCACCGTACCGCGGACGCAGGTCGACGGATATGCGCGGCAAGAGACGACGCCGGCCGAAATGTGGGCGTCGTCAATTCTGGCGGACGCCAAGCCGGATACGGATATTGCGCATGGCGAAAGCGATCCGCGCTTTTCGTGGTCCATCTTTCCGTCCCTTTCGGAGGATCTTTTCGATCCGAACAATCCCGCCTATGTCGGAATCGGGATTTCCGGCAGCACGCAAACCGAGTTGTTGCCGGGGCTCGTCCTGGACGATCAGGCGACCTATAGCGTTTTCAACAACTTTGGAAATATCACGCGACCCAGCGACAGCTTGCTGCCGCATGTTCGAAGCGACGTCGCCGAATATCTGAAAGACGGTTCGACCGGCATCGACGATCTTACTTTGTCCTATTACCGCAAACTGACCTCCGACGTATATGCGCACGTAACCGCCGGTTACATCGAAACCATGTTCGCCGGCGCCGGCGGGGAAGTGCTATATCGCCCGTTCGGTCAACGGTGGGCGCTAGGAGCCGATGCGTATGAAGTTTACCAGCGTGATTTCGACGATCTGTTCGGAGTGCAGGGCTACCACGTGTTGACGGGCCACATTTCTCTTTACGTCGAGACGCCTTGGGAGGACGTGACGGCGATCGTTCGGGGTGGGCGATACCTTGCGGGTGATTATGGCGCTACGTTTGAGCTTTATCGCAGGTTCGATACCGGCATCATTGTGGGCGCGTGGTTCACGCTGACCAACGTTTCGTCCAAGCAATTCGGTGAAGGCAGTTTCGATAAGGGCATTCGAATCGTCATTCCCACCGAATGGGCGCTGCCATTCGGAACAACGACCCAATACGAACTGGATCTGAGACCGACGCAACGCGACGGGGGCCAGCCGCTGGACAACGCCACCACGCTCTACGACATGACCCAGCCGTCGAGTTACGGCGATTTGCAACGCCAATGGCCCCATCTATTCCAATGATGGCCCCGTTTCGCACCGCTCTTTCGGTCGGGCTGCTCGCTTCTTGTCTTGCGGCGTGTTCCGATATTTCCGATGTGCCGAATTCGGACTTCGCGAAGGTGGGTGTGCTCATTTATCGCCAGATCCTCGGCGGCGAGGAGAGCGTCCCACGCGAGCGTGTGGCCGCAATTCCCTACGCTACGCTGGGCGTTAGGCTGGGTTCGAGCGACCAGGTGATGTTCGTGCTTGGCAGCGTGTCGGGCGGCGATTTGCATTGGATTGGCGGTAAGCAGTTCGCCATTACCACGCACGGAGGGCGTATCGTGCGCACCGTCGGCTTCCTGCACAATCTGACCGGGTTCCAGAAGTCATCGCCAACCGCAGGCGCCACGCACGACTATCTCTATGACTTTGCAGAATTGAATGCGTATAGCATCCTGGTGCGGTGTTCCGAGCGCGACGTGGGCCCTGAGCGCATCGTGATCGTTGGGTATCCGCATGACACGGTTCATGTGGCGGAAGATTGTCGGGCAGCGCAACTCGATTGGACTTTCACCAACGATTTCTGGAAAGACGCCGCAACGGGCTATGTGTGGAAAAGCCAGCAATACATTCAACCGGATATCGATGCCCTGACGCTGGAATCGCTCCGGCCGGCCCAAGAGTAACTATAGTTGCGAGCGGCCGAATGCCCGCCGATGGGTGTTCTGAACCGGCGCGCTTCTTGCGAATAGCTGCCACAATTTACGTTGTTCAACTATTTCGATGGGCACGCGGTGGTACGTTGCCGATTGCATTGAACAATTCGAAGGGGCCATGTTACATTCCATTGCCGCGTGCGAGCCCGAAAATAATGTGGGGGTTTATGGATAAGGGAGGCAACCTCAACTGGCGACCTCCTAGGGTTGCAGCTGTAGGTTGTGGAAATTGGGGCAAGAATATTGCGCGCAACCTCGCCCGCCTGGGCGCGCTGCATTCGATCTGCGACCCAAATCCGGCGGTAGCGGCCAAAATTTCGGGTGAATTTCATATTCCGGCGCAGACGCTGGCGGAAGTTTTCGACGACCCGTATTGCGAGGCTGTTGCTCTCGCGTCGCCGGCAGCCCTGCATGGTGAACAGGTGCGTCTGGCGCTCGAGGCGGGTAAGCATGTGTTCGTCGAGAAGCCTTTGGCGCTGAGTGCGGCCGTTGGCTACGATCTGGCGCGCTTGGCGCGACAAAAATCTCGTGTCCTGATGGTTGGCCACCTGCTGCACTATCATCCCCACGCCGTAAAATTGATCGATTTTGTCCGGGAGGGTGGACTTGGCGAATTGCAGCGCATCTATGCGCGCCGGCTGAGCCCTGGAAAACTTCGTACGGAAGAGGACGTCATGTGGTCTTTCGCGCCACACGATGTGTCCGTCATTCTTGCGATGATGGGCGAGGTGCCGAAGCGAGTGTGGGCGGAGGGCAATGCAATCCTCAATCCGTCAGTCCTGGACATGGCCACGATTCACATGAAATTTTCCAGCGGAACCGCAGCCCGCATCCATGTGTCGTGGCTCAATCCGTACAAGGAGCAGAGGTTGGTTGTCGTCGGTTCGAAAGCGACGGCCGTTTTCGACGACAGGGCCGAGTGGGAAGACAAATTGCAGATATACGACCACGACATCGTCTACCGCGACGGCAGGCCATGGACGGTCAAAACCGATCCTATACGATTCCCTCTCGAAAGGCGCGAACCGCTGCGAGAAGAATGCGTTCATTTTCTGCATTCTGTCAGTTCGGGTACTGCGCCGCGAACGGATTCGATGGAAGCTATCGGCGTTCTTTCCGTTCTCGATGCCGCTGCCCGCTCTTTGACCACGGGCCGGCATGTGGCGCCGAAAGTATTTCGTGCGCTTAAGGCACGGGCTCGCCGGCCAAATCGCGTGGCGCGCAGGAGAGAACCGTTCGCCCTTGCTCTCGACAGCTGAAATCCGTCCTCATGGTCACGTCCTGTGTTGCGGCCGGGCACGGATAAGTTGGTGTCCAAACACCCTTCGCGTCGCTTAAGCTGGCATTCGGTACCGCGCGGAGCGTTAACGAAGTTGTTCGGGGTCTGTCGTATTTTGTCCGGCGAGGTGCCGCTTCCGGAAGCGCGAACCGGAGTCGGCCCGCAGCCGGGCTGCGATTTGTGTCGACGGATGAACCGACAGGCCGAGGAGTGTGTGAGCAGATGAGCTTCGCAGTCGTTACCGAAGCGGCAGGCGTCGATGCCATGTTTCTCAAGAAACAGATCGAAGCTCGCCAGGCTCTCGTTGGAATCGTCGGCATGGGGTATGTCGGCCAACCGCTGGCGATCGCAGCTCACCAAAAAGGCTTTCGTGTTGTCGGGTTCGACACGGATTCCACGAAGGTTGAAGCGCTCAACGCTGGGCAATCCAGGATACAGACAATTCCCGACACCCATATCCTTGCGATGCGTCAAGGCGGCCGCTTCCATGCGACTGGGGATGTGGAAGGGCTTTCCCGGGCGGATGTGATTCTCATTTGCGTGCCGACACCTCTGACGCGGTACCGCGAGCCGGATTTGTCGTTTGTGGAGCACACATCTCGCGCCCTTGCCGGCGTGGCACGGCCCGGACAGTTGATTTGCCTGGAATCGACAACCTATCCCGGCACGACGGCGGAAATCGTCAAACCCATTCTCGAGACCAGCGGATTGCGGATCGGGCGCGATATTTTCCTGGCTTTTTCACCGGAGCGTGAGGACCCCGGCAATCCAAGCTTTCGTACGGCGAACATCCCCAAGGTCGTTGGCGCCGACGATGAGACCAGCCGAGAGCTTGCGAACGCCTTCTACGGCGCCCTGGTCGACAGAGTGATTGCGGTGCCTTCAGCTGCGACGGCGGAAGCGGTCAAGCTGACGGAGAACATCTTTCGCTGCGTGAACATCGCGCTCGTCAATGAACTCAAGCATATCTATAGCCGCATGGGCATAAATATCTGGGACGTCATCGATGCCGCCTCCACAAAGCCGTTTGGATTCATGCCTTTCTATCCGGGCCCTGGGCTCGGCGGCCATTGCATCCCCATAGACCCGTTTTATCTCACCTGGAAGGCGCGCGAGTACGAAGTCCCGACACGGTTCATCGAGCTGGCGGGAGAAATCAATTCCGCCGAGCCCCGTGAAGTCGTAAATGCGTTGGGGGTCGTCCTGTCGACGCGCAAACGCATGAGTTTGAACGGGGCTCGAATTTTGCTCCTGGGCCTCGCATATAAGAAAAATGTCGACGATCTGAGGGAAAGCCCGGCGCTTGTCATCATGCAGGATTTGGAGACTCGCGGCGCGAAGGTCTCGTATTTCGACCGATGGATTCCCGAAATCCCTATGACGCGCGCGCACCCGGAACTCGCTGGACGCAAAAGTGTGGAATGGGACAGCGCCGGGTTCGCAGGGAGGTACGACGCGGCTTTGATCGTCACAGATCACGATGGCGTTGACTATCAGCAGCTCGTCGACGCTTTGGACCTCGTGGTCGATACGCGCAATGCAACGCGAAATGTAGCGGTTGGCCGCGAACGCATCGAAATGGCTTGAGGCGGCCCGAATGGTCGCGGTTGGACAGAAAGCTGGCTGCACCCGGATAGTCCAAGTCGATTGCTCCAGAAGCATAACCGGGGTAGCTTGGAATCATTGCCGGGCGGCGGCATTTTCGTCTGCGAGGTTGTGGATGGCTCACGTCGGTTGAATGCAAATGCTAAAATTGTTGCAGGCCCAACTTAACGCCATATCCGCAATCAGCATTCGCGAGATGCAATTGCAGCAGGCCACCTTGATGTACGGCTACGCGTGGGCGTTGTTCGACGCTCTCCTCAGCGTCGGCGGCCTTGTTCTCATAAAAGTTTTGCTGAAGGGCTTCGGCGGCATGCCGGGGTTGCAACCAATGACGTTCGTGCTCACCGGAGCTTTGCCATGGTTCATGTTCTCGGGTTTGTGGCACGGGACAAACGGGACAATCAAGAAACATCAAAAGCTTTTGTCTTTTCCGGGTGTGACGCCACTGGATATCGTGTTCGGGACGGCCTTGCAGACGCTGACAACTTACGGCGTGGTATTTTTGCTGACGACAACCGTGACCAGCGCCATCGAAGGTGTTCCTTTTCCAAGATTTCCGATGGGCGTGATACTTGTTTTCCTCTCCGCCTGGCTTATGGGAGTTTTTCTGGGTTTGATTTTTATGCCTCTTACACGTCTCTATCCGCCCGCGATGAAATTCATTAGTTTT
>Ga0302324_100002170_pt1 | contig 46295 bp, 30 predicted proteins | sample Palsa_T0_1_FD_201949 | JGI IMG/M metagenome (GOLD analysis project Ga0302324, IMG submission 201949) | Peat permafrost microbial communities from Stordalen Mire near Abisko, Sweden - Palsa_T0_1 | ecosystem: Environmental > Terrestrial > Soil > Palsa > Peat permafrost | place: Sweden: Abisko... | reverse complement strand
GTCGCCGCGATTCATGGCCAGCGTGGCTCCCGGCAGCGTCATGAGGGCCATGCCGCAGGTAGCCAGCAAAACGCCGCCGACCTCCACGGCGCGCGGTTTCTTCCGATAGACTACAGCGCCGAGCAACGGTGTCATCACCGATGTGAGGCCGGTTAGAAAGGCCGATTTCGGGGCGGTCGTGAATTGCAAGCCGATGGTTTGAAACGCGTATCCGGAGAAGAGAAATGTACCGGCCAGGGCGCCCCCGGTCAACGACCAGCGGGGATTCCGCGGATGGCTCCAAGAACCGCGGAAGAGGACCAGAAGCACGGCGGCCGCCAAGGTGAACCGCAACGCCAAGAAAAGGACCGGCGATACATCGCGCAGGGCCTGCTTGACCAATACAAAAGTGGAGCCCCAGATGATGGTATTGGCGATCAGCGCGGCTTCGGCGCGGCGTGGGGCCCCCAGTGCGCCACGCTTCACTGCGTGGGGACCGCCAACTGAGGGTCTCGCAGCAACAGGCAAAGTGTCAGCAGAATGCGCTTCAACCCCAGGTCGCGGCCCTCGGGCCGGAACCATTCCTGGGTGGTGTGGGCTCCGCCGCCCTGGCCGCCGGCGCCGATGGAAATGGCCGGGATGCCCAGCGACATGGGAATATTGGCGTCGGTGGAGGCGCAGTCCAGGTGGGAGCGGATGCCCAAGTGGCTATCCACGGCACGCAGATAGGCCAGGATGGGAGAGTGCTCGGCCAGATTGGCGGCGGGCCGCGACCCGATTTCGCGAATCTTGACGGCCACTTTGCCGCCGGTGGCCCGCTGATTCTCGATTTCGAGCGCACGCTCGATGGCGGTGGAGAGGCAATCCACCAGTTCATCCATCTTCTGGTTGCTCTCCGAGCGGATGTCGACTTTGGCGCGCGCCAGCGGCGGGATGGCGTTGACACTGGCACCGCCTTCGATGAACCCCACGTTGAAGCTGGATTTGGGAGGACCGTTCAAGCGCGCGTCGGAGAACTGGGAAATGGCCCGGCTGAGAGCATGCACCGGGTTGCCTACGCCGTAATCGCTCCAGCTATGGCCGCCCGGACCGGTGAAGATCACCTCGAAGCGGCGGCTGCCCAGCGCGCGATTGGTGATGTGATCGGTGGAGGCGCCATCCAACACCAGAAAAGCTCCGATTTTCCTGCCGAGCGGCGACTGTTTGCAGAGGTGCCGCATACCGCTCAAGTTGCCTTCGCCTTCCTCGCCGACGTTGGCGACCAGCAACAGGTCCGCGTGCCAACCCTCGACTGGCGGGCAAACTTTCAGGGCGCGCGCGATGGCCAGCAGGGCGGCTAAGCCGGCGCCGTTGTCGGATATGCCGGGACCGCGAAATCGCCCGTCCGGCTCCACGCCGATATCTTCTTTCGCGCGTGGTGCGAGGACGGTATCGAGGTGCGCGGTGAGGGCCACGTAGGGGCCTTCGGAGTGCGCATCGGGCGTGGCCACCACGTTGCCGGCCCGATCGATATGGCCTTCCCATCCCAGACTGCGGAATTGCGCTACGATCCACTCGGCGCGCTGTTGTTCGAGGAATGTGGGCGCGGGGACACGGCAAAGCTGCAGGTGAATGTCGTTGATCCACTGCTTCTCGCGGGTGAACCACTGGAGGCATTCGCGCATGCCGCGCAGATCGGCGGCTTCGCCGACCAGGCTGGACATGGGTACGAGATTTGCCGCCATGCTCTTCAGTTTAGCAAGCGGTTGGTTGGATGCCGGGTCTCTGTATCGCTCGGCACGGAATGGATTGCGCGTGTTGCTACAATCCGTTCAGGAGTCATATGAAACAATACCTCGCGCTATTGGCCGGTTTATGGCTGCTAGCGCCTGCTGCGACGCCGGCCGCTACGAATCCGGCGGGATTATGGGAAGGCACAATCAAGACCCCCAATGGCGATTTGGTCCTGGTCTTCAACTTCCATCGCGACGGCGACGGTTGGGCCGGGGAGATGGATGTTCCGATGCAGCAAGTATCCGGACTGCCCCTCGCCAGCTTGAAGGTGGATGGCGCAGCAATCGGTTTTCCGCTTCCTGGTCCGGGCTCCCAGCATTACGACGGCAAGCTTTCCGAGGACGGCAAGAGCATTGCCGGCAACCTTACCGCCGGCGGGCAGCCGATGCCGCTCGAACTGAAATGGAAATCCGAGCCGAGGGCCGTTGAAAAAGCGCCGGCTAACACAGGCGACGTGCAAGTCCTGGAAGGCGTGTGGGAAGGCGTCCTGGATGCCCACGGCCTACATCTTCACGTGCGGTTCAACTTCACGAAAAACGCCGACGGCAGCATTACCGCGACGTTCGACAGCTTGGACCAGGGCGCCAGCGGCCTGCCGATTGCGAGTATCGCCCGCACGGGAGACACCGTCAAGCTGGATATGAAAGCGATCGGTTGTTCCTACGAAGGCACCTTGAGTAAGGACGCTTCAGCGATGACAGGGATGTTCACGCAGGGCGACAGCGTGCCACTGAACCTGCAGCGCAAGAAGGCCGAGAACAAAAACTGAGTGGGCACGACATCGGCGGTCTTCCGGAAGCCTTGCCTGAAGCGTGGCTGCGCGGACCCCTGGCGCAAGTCAGTCCGCTACTGGCGCCCGCCTTGTACGGGCTTCAGCAGACGCGCGAGGATCTGGCACGGTACACGGCGGGGCTCACGGCCGGCCAGGTGTGGGCGCGTCCGCACGGACTGGCGCCGTTGGGCTTTCATCTCCGGCACATCGCCGGCAGCGTGGATCGCCTGACTACTTATCTCGAAGGGCGGCCTTTGGATGCGGCTCAGATGCGTGCGCTGACGGCGGAAATGGAGCCGGGCGCGAGTCTCGAAGAGCTATTGGCGGACGTCAACCGGGTGCTAAGGCGGGCCGAGGAGGCGATCCGTGCGATCAATCCGGCTACGTTCGCGGTGCCGCGCTGGGTGGGACGAAAACGCTTGCCGACGACTGTGATCGGACTGCTGGTGCACATCGCGGAACATACGCAACGGCATTTAGGGCAGGCGATCGGCGCGGCGCAGTTGGCGCGGGCGAGTTGATCGGTCGAAAAGGGGGCGGGTCCGGAGACCCGCCGCAGACGTGGAAGCCAGGCGTGGACGCCTGCCCCAGACCTACTTAGTCCCGATCTCGTAGACGTAAATATAGTGCAACACGCCGCCCGCCGTGATCGGCACAATCCCGGACGGCGTCCACCCGCGGATCTCGTAGTCGTTCGACACGACGCGCGCACCGGGCTTCAGATATTTCTCCAGGTTCGGGCGCAGACGCTCGTTGGAGCTGGTCAGCAGGTAGAGGGTCACCACGTCGGCCGGGCTGAGATCCACCTTCAGCATATTCTCGTGGATCAGCCGGACGCGGCCTTCCAGGCCCAGCGACTTGATCCGCGCTTGCGTCGATTTGCAGAGGTCCCCGCGCAACTCCACGCCCACCGCCCGCGCCTGGAATTCCTGGGCCGCCGTGATGATGATGCGGCCGTCGCCGCTGCCCAGGTCGTAAACCATCTCGCCCGGCTTTATCCGCGCGGCGCTGAGCATCCTCTCCACCACTTCCTGCGGACTCGGGATGTATGGCGCCAGGTTGTCTTTGCTGAACTGTTGGGAAAACGCAGGAGCCCAAGCTCCCAAGGCCAGAAGCACCGCCGTCGAGGCCGTAGAAGAGGACGTGTGAACCCGCATGGGTTATTGGGAAGCGCCGCTCGCCGCGCGCTTACCCAATCTTGATTTTACTATACGCGACATGATATCGCCCCATGCATTCCATAAATCGCGCGGCCGGCTGATCGTGTACTCGACTCCCTTCAGGTATTTCACCGCATTCCCGATGGCGTCGCGCCACGGCATGGCTTGCGGGTCGACGTTATAGTTCATGTAGAAAAGCGGGTATTCCACATCTGCGACCTTCTTGAGCGACTCTTGCGGCACGCCGTTGTCCAGCAGTGCCTTCGGCCCGGCGAAGATCACCGCATCCGGATGGTCGCGCGTGTTCAGCTCGTCGGTAAACAGGTTGGTCAGGAACTCCGATTCCCCGCGCTTCTGGCTCAGCCGCTTCAAATCCACCGTCCCCAGATTCAGCGAGTGCAAGGCCTCACCCAAGGCCGGGAAATCGATGCGGGACGAATCCGCCTGGCGGTAAACCACCCGGCGCTCCTGAAGATTGAAGGCCACGATCGAGAACTTGCCGATGCGCGGCTCGCGCGCGATGCCGCGCAGAATCGAGAGCAGAGCATTCATGTCCAGCGGATGCAAGGCGGCGGCGGCGGCATCCTGCGGAGCGAAGTTCACGATCACTTTCACATTCAGAGGCGCGCCAGCCGCCTCCCGCGCCACGGGCGGCTCGTCTTTGAAAGGCTCGTTGTCGGCGCTCAGGATGGTGTTCGGCTGGATGTCCAACGTCACCGGCTTGTCCTTGGGCGGCACGCTGGCGTCGATATCCCAGAAAGCCGAGCACACCCGCTCGGTGCGGTCCCGCATCAGCCAATCCACGTGATACTTGCCCTCTCCCACGTCGAAGGTGCCTTGCAAATAGGCATCGCCATGCGCGTTCTCTTCGATATCCGGCACATTCACCCGCTGGGACATATAAACCGGCTCGTCCGGATGCGCAGCGGGAGTAACCCGGTAGACCATCGTGAGCAGATTCCCTAATCCCGACAGTTCCTTCAAGGGTACGTTCACTTCGTAACCGGAATGAAACTTAAGGTCGAAGCCGAGGGTGGGTTTGACGGGGGTAGCTGTACACGGAAGGTCCTTGCGGGGCTCCTGCGATTCCAAAACCGCCGCATCGGTGTTAAAGAGGTGCGCTTCTCCACCCGGTCCGGAGCCTTGCAGAATCGATTGCCCGCGCCCGGCGCCGGCCAGCAGCAGCAGAGAGGACACTGCGCGTAACGCCGGAATCGTGAAAGACCTTAACGATTGCGATGACATCGCCGGAATCCTAGCACGGCCCATTCCACTTTATCCAATGGCGCTCACCCGGCGCCGATGTACGTATTATGGCGCATATTTCGAAAAGCGCAATGTTAAAATCAAAGGCGGTTGCAATTGAAGTACCGCGAGAAGTGCAAACTTCTCACCACTGGAAGCGCTCCAGCGCCGCGGGATTCTCCACGGTAGACGTATCCCCCAAGGGCTCCCGGAGATAAGCCTGGCGGATCAACCGCCGCACGACTTTCCCACTTTGCGTCTTGGGCAACTCCGGAACGGCAAAGATTGCACGCGGCCGGAAGGCCGGCCCCATGGAGCGCGCCACGTGCGCCGCCAACTCGCCGCTTACATCGGTGAACACCGCGTCCGGTTTCAGCACCACAAAAGCCACCACGCTTTCGCCGGTGATCTCGTCGGGTACGCCGATGACGGCCGCTTCGGAAACCGCGGTATGTGCGATCAAGCACGCCTCCACCTCCGCCGGACCCACTTTGCGGCCAGCCACGTTGAACGACTCGTCGGCCCGCCCGTGCAGGAACCAGTAGCCGTCCGCATCCACGATGGCCCAATCGCCGTGGTACCAGACGCCGGGCCAACGCGACCAGTACGCCTCCAGATAGCGCTGCGAATCGTTCCAGACGCCGCTGGTCATCGAAGGCGCTGGCCGGGTGCAGACCAGATAGCCCAACTGGCCGCGCACGGGCCGGCCCTGTGCATCGAAAACATCGGTGGACATGCCCGGTGAGGGTCCGCCCAGGGTGCAAGCTTTCAACGGCTGGACTGGCAACGGCGCCAGGAAACTGCCGATGATTTCGGTGCCGCCGGAGATGTTCATAATAGGGCACCGGCCCCGGCCCACCCGCTCGAAGAACCAACGGTAGGAATTCTCGTCCCACGGCTCGCCGGTGGAGCCCAGCAGCCGCAGCGAGCCGAGCTCGAACCCATCGGGGCCGGAGCCGGCGTTGCGCATCAGCATGCGAATAGCTGTCGGCGAGATACCGAACGTGGTCACGCGATGCCGCTCGATCATCTGCCAGAAGCGCTCCGAAGTAGGGTGGTCGGGCGCGCCATCGTAAAGCACGATCGTTCCGCCCAAGTGGTGGTTCCCGATAATCTCCCATGGCCCCATCATCCAGCCGATGTCGGAAACCCACCAAAAACGGTCTTCAGCCCGGTGGTCGAACGTGAGGTAGATTTCCTTGGCGGTCTGCGCCAGCGCGCCGGCGTGCGTATGCACGGCTCCCTTGGGCCGGCCGGTGGTGCCGGAAGTGTAGAGCAGTAGCGCGGGCGCTTCGGAATCGAGCGGCAGCGCGGCGCATTCCTCCGGGCCTGGCTCCTGCTGCCCTGCCACGAAATCGTGCCACCAGACGTCCCGCGCACTGTTCCATGGGACGCCGCCGCCCTTGTACCGCCAGACCACCACGCGCTCGATTCCGATGCCCTGGTCCAGCGCTTCGTCGGCTTTTTCCTTTAGCGGGATGCGCCTTCCGCGCCGCTCCAGGAAATCGGCGGTGAACAGCACCCTGGCGCCCGCATCCTGCAGCCTCACAGCGGTTGCGCCGTAACCGAAGCCGGAAAAGATCGGCACCGCGATCAGGCCCAGCTTGAAACAAGCGTACAGAATCATGACGACTTCCGGAACCATCGGCATGTACAGCGCCACGCGATCGCCGGGCGCGAGATCCAGGGCGCGCAGGGCGTTCGCTAACCGGTCCGTTTCGCGCCGCAGCTCACTGAAGGTCAGGGTGCGGACGCTGCCGTCTTCGCCTTCCCAAATAACCGCCAACCGATCGCGCGCTGGCCCGCCGGCATGCCGGTCCAGGCAGTTCCACGCGATATTCAGCTTGCCGGGGATGAACCAGCGGGTCCATTCCACGCCGCGCGAGGCGTCCAAAACCTGCCGGTATGGCTCGAACCATTCGACCGCGAGTTCCCGGACCATCTCGTCCCAAAACTCTTCCAGGTGCTCCTGGGAATAGCGGAGGAACTCCTGGTATGTGCCGATCCCCAGCCGCTCCATGAAGCGGTACACATTGGTGCTCTCAATGAATTCGCGGGAGGGTTCCCAGATGAAACGGGACGTTTCCATCATTCTGTTATTCTAGGCCGTATGCTTAGATTTGCCGCATCCCTGTTGCTGCTGACCATGTCTGCCACCGCCGCCGTCAAAATCGAGAAGACCAGCTTCAAGGGCTGGCCGAACTGTTACCGCATCACCAACGGAGAAGTCGAGCTGATCGTGACCGGCGATATCGGCCCCCGCATCATGCGCTACGCATTTGTGGGCGGCCCGAACTTCTTCAAGGAGTTCACCGCGAGCCTCGGCAAATCCGGCGAACCGGCCTGGGTCGCCCGCGGCGGACATCGCGTTTGGGCCGCTCCGGAGGACGCCGTCCGCACTTATGCGCCGGACAACGGGCCGGTGCGCATCGAAATCAAGGGTGACGTGCTGGAAGCCACCGAGCCGGCCGAGCCGCTCACCGGCCTCGAAAAACAGATTGTGGTGAAATTGTCGCCGCAGGGCACCAGTGTGGAAGTGCTGCACCGCATCAAGAACGCGGGCAGCCATCCGCTGGACCTGGCGCCCTGGGCTCTCACCATGATGGCGCAGGGCGGCGTGGGCATCCACGGCTTTCCGCCGCGCGGCAAGCATCCCGAGGTGCTCTATCCCACCAACCCGCTGGTGATGTGGGCCTTCAGCAACCTCTCCGATCACCGTTGGCGCTTCACCCGCAAATACCTGATGCTGCATCAGGACCCCAACAATGCGGAGCCGACCAAGCTCGGCAGCTTCAACAAGAGCACCTGGGCCGCCTATTCGCTGGGCAATGGCCTGTTCATCAAGCGCTACGATGCGCAGGATTCGCCGAAGGACTACCCCGATTTCGGTTGCTCCTTCGAGACCTTTACAAATGCCGATTTCCTGGAACTGGAGACCCTTGGTCCGCTGCAACATCTGCGGCCGGGCGCGTCGCTGCAGCACGTCGAGCATTGGACGCTGCACAAGAATGCCCACCTCCGCGAATTTACCGACGACGAGTTGGATCGCGTAGTGCTGCCGCTGGTAGCGGCCCGGTAGCTGGCCTCTAACGCGAGGACGCGGATGGCACGGCTCTCGATGCGGCCTGCGAACTGGAGCCGGCGGCTGGTTCGTCCACCCGCAGAATCTGGCCGGCGGGCACGTCCTTCAGCACCTGGCGGATACCGCTGGGCCAAAGGATTTCGACCGTTTGCGCGGCGGTCGCCGAGCCCAGGCCGAAGTGCACGCGCTTATCGCTGGAGGAAAGATAGCTGCTCGCGGTGGTGACTGTTGCATACTGCGTGGCTTGCGGAGTAACCAGCTTCACTATGGCGCCGATGGCATCCCGGTTGCTTTTGTGGCCTACCAGCTTCAGGGTAAGCCAGCGATTCTCCGTTTTGGTTTCGTTGTGAATCACATAAGCGGGTCCGTCGTTGGTGGACACCACCGCGTCGATGCGGCCGTCGTTGTCGAGATCGCCGGTGGCCAGCCCGCGGCCCACCCACGCCTGGTGGAAAACAGCGCCGGACGCCGCGGATACATCCACAAACCCATGACCCGTGTTGCGGGCCAGCAACATCGGCTCGCGATAGTGTAACTGCGGATTGCTCCGCTCGATGGTATCCAGGTCGTGCCCTTGTGCGATCAACAGATCCTTCCAGCCGTCGTTATCGTAGTCGATCAGCCGCAGCCCCCACCCGGAGTGCAGCATCGTGATGCGGCCCATACCCGACGTCTTGGTCACGTAATTGAAAGTGCCATCGCCTGCGTTCCGATACACCGCATACATTTGATTGGCGAGGTTGTCCACCACCAGGTCCGGCAGGCCGTCGTTGTTGAAGTCGCCGAAGTCCACACCCATGCCGGCGTAGGTGCGGCCATCTTCGTCCACCGCTACCTGGGTCAGCAATCCCTTTTCCTCGAACGTCCCGTCGCCCTTGTTGTGGTACAGGAACTCCGGCATGGAATCGTTGGCGAAGAAAAGATCGATGTGCCCATCGCAGTCGTAATCCGCGACGGCGATGCCGAGACTTTTGCCCGGCAGGGCCAGGCCGATTTTCTGCGCGACCTCGGTGAAGCGGCCGTTCCCATCGTTGTGATAGACCAGCGGCGTAGCCGCCTTGAATGTATCGGGATGGCAATAGGCGCGGAGACCTTCCTTATGCTCGCCGCACCAGATGTCGTCGAAGTCCCATTGAAGATATCGCAGGACCACCAGGTCCAGCAGACCGTCATTGTCGAGATCCACCCACGCCGCACTGGTAGACCAGCCGCCGCCTCCCACGCCCGCCTGTGCTGTCACGTCGGTGAATGTGCCGTCCCCATTGTTGTGATAGAGCCGGTTGCCACCGTACCCGGTGACGTAGAGGTCTTCGTAGCCGTCGTTGTCGTAGTCGCCCACCGCCACGCCCATGTCATAGCCGACGCCCGCCAGGCCGGCCTTTTCGGTGACGTCCTCGAACGTTCCGTCGGTTTTCTGGTGGAAGAGGCGATTCCAGTATTTCGGCCCGGTCTTCCGCGGAATCGTGCCTTTCGGGGTAGGATCGTCGAGCGGCGCGCCGTTCACCAGGAAGATGTCCAGACGGCCATCGTTGTCGTAGTCGAAAAGGGCCACGCCCGCTCCCATCGTCTCCGGCAGGTACTTCCTGGATGTATGCGAAGCTTCGTGCTTGAAACGGACTCCGCTGGACGCGGTGATATCGGTGAAACTGCCGGGCGTATCCGGAGCTACCTGCCAGGCGCCGGCCCACCCGACGAACACTAAGGAAAAGAGGCAGAGAGTTGCCCGCGAGCAGGCCGACGTGGACGTCGGCCGCAGGACCGGAATCCCGCCCCACAAATTCACCGCGGCTCCTCGACCGCTGTGTAGCGATCCAGCGGAAGTTCGTTCAACACCTGCACTGCGCCTGCGGGCCAGGTGATCGTTACGCGATCCACCTTCGTGCACGCGCCCAGCCCGAAGTGCAGGCGCGGATCGTTGTGCGATAGATAGCTCCCGCCGTTGCGGACAGTGTCGAACCCCGTCTTGCCGCAGTACTCAATGCGGACGCTGGCCCCGATGGCATCGCGATTACTGCGGGTGCCGCGAAGGTGGAGGCCGGCCCAGGAATTCGAGGTGGTTGTCTCGTTGTGGAACAGCACAGGCTGGCCCGCGATGGGCAGCAGCGCCACATCGATGCGGCCGTCGTTGTCAAAGTCGCCCGCGCAGCCTCCGCGGTAGGAGTTGTCGGGCACAGCCGGATAGCGGAATGCGGCAGAGAATTCGCCGCCCTGATTCCGCATCACGGTGAACGGTTCGAAGTAATGCGGCGAGCGCGGATACACGTGTCCGTTGGCCAGCCACAGGTCCCGCTGGCCATCATTGTCAAAATCGGCAAAACCGCAGGCCCAGCCGAGATACTGCCTGGTAGCCGGTAGCACGCCGGCGGCCAGCGAGACATCGTCGAAAAAGCCGGATTTGTCCTGCCGGAACAACGGGAAATAGTCGTCGAAGAATGTGGTGGTCAGAAGGCCAAGCCTCCCCTGGTTGTCGAAGTCGCCGACGGCTACCCCCATGTTCGATTGCGCCTTCCCGTCTGCGTTCACGGCCAAGCCGCGCTCGAGCGCGGACTCCTTAAAGGTGCCGTCCCCCTGGTTGAGGAACAGGAAATTCGGGTCGGAATCGTTGGCCACGAAAAGGTCGATCTTGCCATCGTGATTGAAGTCGTCGAAGACGGCCGTGAATCCGTGGGAGAGCCGGCGCTCGCCGATGCCGGAGCGATTGGTGACATCCGTGAAGGTGCCGTCGCCGTTGTTGCGATACAGCACACCATGGCCCCCTTTCAGACCGATCGGGCCGCAAAATGCAGGCATTCCCTGGTACGGACAGTTCGGCGCCGGTTCATTCAGCGAAATCGCGTGAATATCCATGTAGCTGGCCACGTACAGATCCAGATTGCCGTCGCCGTCGAAGTCGCCAAACGCGCTGCCCGTATGCCATTCCACGTTGCGGCTCAAGCCCGCCGCGCCTCCAACTTCGGAGAATGTTCCGTTACCGTTGTTCTTGTAGAGCAGGTCGACGCCGATGGTGGTGATCAGGATGTCCGTGTATCCGTCGTTGTTATAGTCCGCGGCGTTCGCGCCGGTTCCCCAATAGGCATTCGAGAGACCTGCGCGCTCCGTGACATCCTCGAACTTCCCATTCCCGAGATTGTGGAACAGGTATACCCCGCCCGTAGATGGCGCCGGAGGCTGGCCTGCCACGACGCGGCGCAACTGCTCCATGCTGGAGCCGTTCACCACCAGCAGATCCATCAGGCCGTCGTTGTCGTAGTCGAGCCAGGCAGCGCCGCTGCCATTGGCCTCCGGAATCCAGAGCTTCTGGGGGCCTCCACAACGCATGTCAGCGTGAATTCCGGCGGCGCCGGCGGTCTCTGTGAACTGGATTCCCGATGTGCTGCCGGCCAAGGAGAGGATCGCAAGGACGGGCAAAACCACGAGGACCACCACAATACCCCCGTGGCTCAGTCGCATGTCGCTCGTAGTAGTATAGCAAGATAATATCATTGATGCTCCATCAGCTGCTCGCAACTTGCTTTCTGATATCTTTGCTCTCGGGACCCGCCGAATTGCCCGCCCAGAGCGGCTCGAGCGGCGACGGCCCGCGCGTGCAAGAGCTCTACGGGCAGGCTAAGACGGCCCAATCCCAGGGCGATATCGCCACCGCCATCGCCAGATACGAAGAGATTCTGCGGATCGCGCCGCGATTGGGCGCCGCCTACAACAACCTGGGCGCATTGTATTTCCGGCAACGGGAGTATCAGAAGGCGGCGAAGGTTCTGGAGGCGGGGCTCAAAATCAGTCCGGCGATGCCTTCGGCCTCGGCGCTGCTCGGTATCTCGCTCTTCGAGATGGGTGATTACGGCAAAGCCCGGCCCAGGCTGGAGGCGGCCCTCCACGCCAACGCCGCGGACCACAACGCGGAGATGTACCTGGTGCGCGATTTGGCGAAGCTGGGCGATTACGAAGCGGCGGAGACGCACTTGCGGCAACTCGCCGGCCGGGAACCAAAGAACCAGGAAGTCTGGTATCTACTCGCAAAGATTCACATGAGTCTCTCGGAGCAGGACATGGCGAAAATGAACGCCATCGATCCCCATTCGGTACTGTCGCACGAGCTATCCGGCGAGATGATGGAGGCTATGAACAATTACGACGGCGCCGTGGTGGAGTTGAAGAAAGCGGTGGAGATGGCTCCGCAGCGGCCCGGCACCCACTATAAGCTGGCGGACGCCTATTTCAGTCTTTCGCAATGGGATTCGGCGGCGGAGCAATTCCAGGCGGAACTCGCCGTCGATCCGGCGAATTGCATGGCGCGATGGAAGATGGGAGCGATAGTGCTGCAGAAGAACGGCAGTCCGGAAGAAGCGCTGGCGGACATCGATCGGGCACTCTCGCTGTGTTCCGGTCTGACGGATGCCAGGACGGATCGGGCGCGCGCATTGATCAAGCTCAACCGCAACGCGGAGGCGGCGACGGATCTGGAGGCAGCCGCAAAAGCCGATCCGGCTGAACCCAGCACTCACTTTCTGCTCGCCAAGGTATATCGCGCCCTCGGACGCGCGCAGGAGGCGCAAGCCGAGATGCAGACGTTCAGCAAACTGGAGGAGAGCGCGCGTGCGGCCGTCGCCGAACGAGCCCAGGAAGTGATTAAGAACAAGGAGACGGCGCACTAAACCGGTACAGCCTGCGGACGCTGGGGCTCTCCCGATTCCTGCCCCGGGGACCGCGATAAGCTGTATTGTGTATGGCGCAAAGGCGTTCACCCAAATCCGTGAGGGCCGCCTCGCGGAAGACCATTGGCCTGTCGCCGGGCCGCCCACAGCCGGCATCCGGCCGGACAACGGATCTCCCGACGTTTGTACTGATATTCTGCGCTTCTATTGCCGCCTATTGGCCTGCCCTCGAAGGCGCCCTGCTCTGGGACGATTCCGCGCATGTAACCCCACCGGAACTGCAGTCCCTGCAAGGGCTCTGGCGCATCTGGTTCGACCGCATGGCAACCCAGCAATATTATCCACTCCTCCACAGCGCCTTCTGGTTAGAACACCAGATGTGGGGCAATTCGGTAGTCGGGTATCATCTCACGAACGTTTTGTTGCATGCCCTGTCGGCCTGTCTGGTCGTCATGATCGTCCGGATGCTGGGGCTGCCGGGTGCACGGTTCGCCGGCGTGATCTTCGCGCTCCATCCGGTATGCGTTGAAGCGGTGGCGTGGATTTCCGAGCAGAAGAGCACGCTGTCGGCTGTATTCTACCTTTCATCGGCGCTGATTTATCTTCGTTTCGATGGGGGTTTCGGTCGGGATCGACGCAAGCCGCTCTATTTCCTGTCGCTGGGTTTATTTATCCTGGCGCTGCTTAGCAAAACGGTAACCGCGACGCTTCCCGCGGCTTTGTTGGTCGTGCTTTGGTGGCGGAAGGGACGCCTCGATCCGAAACGGGACGTTTCTCCACTCGTGCCCTGGATTCTGATTGGCGCAGCGGCGGGGCTTTTCACGGCATGGGTGGAACGGGCCGATATTGGCGCCAAAGGCGCAGACTTCAACCTAAGCGCCGGACAACGTTGTCTGATCGCGGGACGCGCCTTATGGTTTTATCTCGGTAAGCTGCTTTGCCCTTACAAGCTGACATTTATTTACCCGCATTGGGACGTCAATACCAGATCGGTGTGGCAGTATGTTCCTCCGGCCGGATTTCTAGTCGTTTTGATTTTTTTTGTAGTGCTGGCGCGGCGCGGCGAGCGCGGACCTTTAGCGGCTCTGCTGTATTTCTGCGGCACGCTATTCCCGGTGCTGGGGTTTCTGAATGTCTACCCGTTCATCTACTCGTACGTGGCGGACCATTTCCAGTATCTTGCAAGTCTTGCTATTGTGATTCCGGCCGCAGCCGCGCTTGCGCGCCTGACGAATCGGATAGGCGGAACACCAGGCGCCATGATCCCGATCGGTATAAGCCTGATACTCGCCGCTCTAACATGGCGGCAGAGCAGCATGTATCGCGATCCGGAAACACTCTATCGTGAAACGATCGACCGGAACCCGCTCTGCTGGATGGCTTACAATAACCTCGGAAATGTACTGGCGCAGTTCCCCGGACGCTCCGGGGATGCGCTGCAGGACTACGAGGCCGCGGTGCGAATCAAACCCGGCTACGCCGAAGCCCACTACAATCTCGCGAACCTCCTGTTCCAGGACGATCTGCCGAACGCCATTGCCCATTATCAGGCGGCACTGCAGGCTAAGCCCGACTTCGCCGCAGCACGCGCCAACCTGGGGACGGCACTCGCCCGCGTTCCGGGTCGATTGCCGGAGGCAATTGCGGAATACAGAGCGGCGATCCGGCTCAAACCGGGGCTCGCCGTCACGCACTTTGATTTCGCGAATACCCTGAGTCAGATTCCCGACCGCTTGCCGGAGGCCGTTGACGAATACCGGAAAGCTATAGAACTAAACCCTGAGTATCTGGAAGCCCACTATAATCTGGGAAATATTCTGGCAAAGGACGCCGGTCGTCTGCCTGAGGCGATCGCGGAATATCAGGCTGCGCTGCGCATTAAACCGGACTTTCTCGACGGGTACCTAAGCCTGGGAATCGTCCTGGGGCGGATTTCCGGCCGATTGCCGGATGCAATTGCGGAGGATGAAGCGGCACTGCGTTTGGATCCAGACTCCGAAAAGGCGCATTACAATCTTGGCATCGCGCTGGCCAACGTTCCAGGCCGATCGCAGGAAGCGATCCCGCACCTGGAATTCGTGCTGCGGATGCATCCGGATCTGGCGCCTGCCAGGCAACTGATCGAACGACTGCGAGCATCGGGGGCGACGCAGTAATCTGTGGGGCGGACTGGAGTTTACTGCGGCACAGCCAGCATGAACTGCAGTCCTTGCTTGAGCTGCAGCTCTTTTCCGCTCGATTCAAATTTTGATGCGTGCTGCGGCGAATCGTCAACCTTTAGAGTGACACCAGGCAGCCCAATGACCGCGCCGGTTTGCGCAGCCACGCCGTCGACATTATTTTGAGGGCCGCCCGGCATCATGGCCGCCCGGATCGACAGGGCGAGGGGTGTCTTCTTGCCGCTCACTTCCAGTTGCTCGAACGAGATGCTGAGCGAGTTCAGGTCTGCCGCACGCACTTCGCCGAGCAGCGTGGCGCCCTCCGAAATTGCCACTCCGCCGGGCAGTGACACGGCATTGACCGCGCGAGCTCTGACAGGGTCACCCGGCTTGGCGCTCTTCGCCTTGACTGTCTTCAGCAATTCGGCCTGAATAAACTGTTTGTGTTGCGCCAAAGACGACAGCGGCAAGCCAGCCGCCGCCACTATCACGATGAGCCACATTTTCATAATTTGTCTCCTAGTTCTCTCCCGACGACCTGGCGCCGGCAAGCGCGGTATACCGCTGCGTCTCGATCCTGGCTTTGTCCATTAATCCCCGTTTCCGATAAACCTGCGACAACATGAAATGTACGGAAGCGTCTTGGGGGGCAAGCTGCACGGCTCTCTCCAATTCCTTTCCTGCCTGCTCCAACTGATTCAGGTGGGTGTACGCCTTTCCCAGTTGCCGATGGACCCGGTAATCTTCCGGGGAGAGGCGCTCCGCTTCGAGCAGATATGGCAGGGCATCGCTTGGGCGATTGTCGTCCACCAGAAGACTGCCCAAGTCGAACACCGGTCCGGCATTCTTGTCCGCCGCGTCCTTCTGCCATTCGATCGCGGTGCGGTAAGCGGCTATGGCCTTCGCCAGTTCGTTCAGCCCTTCAAAGGATAGTCCAAGGTTATCTTCCGCCTTGACATTCCGGGGATCCAGCTTCAGGCATTGCTCGAACGCGCTGACGGCTTCCTCAAACCTGTTTTCGTTGTACTTCGTGCGCCCAAGATAATACCAGCCCAGTGAGTCTTTCGGATTCCATTCGACCGCCTTTGAGAACCACTTGTCGGCGTCCGGATAATCTTTCAACAACACATAGTCGCCGGCCACCGCTTCAAGGTCCGCGGGCCCGGGCGTGCGGTATCGAGCGGCTTCGGTGTATTCAGCAAGGGACGACTTCGGGTCCTGTTTCTTGAACAGGATGTAGCCGAGGAGATAGTGGCCCTCGGCGGAACTCTTGTGAAGCTCCAGATACCGGCGAGTGACTTGCCCGGCTTCGTCCAACTTACCTAAGTCCAGCAGCGATCGGGCTTCCGCCAGCGGCGTATCGGGCGAAGAATGCGCACCGGTCAGCGCATTATAGCGTTCGGTTTCGGCGCGCGCCTGGTCTTCTAACCCGCTCTTTCGCAATGCCTGGGCCAGCAGGAAGTGCAGGGGGCCGTTCTCAGGAGCCAATGCCACGGCATTGCGCAGCGCTTCTCGGGCCTCCGGCAACCGATTCAGTTGCAGATAAGCCTTCCCCAGCCCGCGGTAAGCCCGCCAGTCGCCAGGCGCGATCCCGGCCGCCTGCAGAAGATGCGGGAGCGCGTCGCCGGGCAGGCCGTTCTCCACCAGCAGAGTGCCGAGATCGAGGTATGGTTCCGGATCCCTGGGAGTGACGTCCGTATCCAGGGCGACCGCGGTACGGTAGGCCGCGAGGGCATCTTCGGTTCTGCCCAGCGCTTCGTAAGAGCGGCCGAGGTAGTCCGCTGCTTTAGCGTTCCGCGGATCCACCTTCAGACACTCGGCAAAGATCGGGATGGCGTCCGCGAAGCGCTTCCGATTGTATTTGGCCCGCCCCAGGTAATACCTGGCATGCGCGTCGCCGGGAGCAAGTTCCACTGATTTGGTGAGCCAGGTGTCGGCCGCGGCATAGTCCTCCATGAGGAAGTAATCGCTGCCGATCACTTCCAGATCGAGCGGCCCAGGCGCCCGATAGCGCGCGGCTTCCGTATATTCAGCCAGTGAAAGCTTTGGATTTCCTTCCCGGAACAGAATGTAGCCGAGCAGGTAGTGGGCATCCGCAGAACTCTGGTGGGTCTCGAGGTATCGCCGGGCGGCGCTCTCGGCGTCGTTCAATTTGCCCGCATCGATGAGCGACTGAACTTCCAATAGAGCCGGCTCGGGCGTCTGTCCAAGGAGCAGCCCGAAAGTCAGCAGACTGGCAAAAAGCACCGCGCGCGGCATGCTTTATTTTAAACCGGGCCCTTCGGCCGCAAAAGGACTCCGGGATCGATCTTCGCGGCCAAATCCCGCGCGCGTTTCGATCCCTCGGCGTCGCCATGTTGCTCCAGCATGAGGCTGAGGTTGAAGTAGAGCATAGCTGCCAGTGGATCGATCCGAAGACCCGCGTGGCACACCTCGATCGCGCTCTGCCATTGGCCCGCCGAGTATAGCGCGGCGCCAAGGCTCTCATATACCGCAATGTTGTCGGGATCGAGTTCGATGGCGCGGCGGAATGCCTGGATCTGCCCGTCATGGTCCCCCTGAGCGCCGAGCGTCAGGCCCAGATCGAATTGCGCGGTAGAGTCCCTGGGATAGATCTGCGCCGCAAAGGCCAGGACTTCGGAGCCTTTTTGCACCTCTCCGTGTTCGCCCAGAGTGGCCCCCATAAATATCAGCGCGCGCAGAAAATACGGATAGATGCGGAGCGCCTGGTTGTCCTTTTCGAGAGCGCCTTTGACATCGCCGGCCGCCTTCAGCGCGGATGCCTGCTCGAACAGCGCGCCCGCATCCGTCTTGAAATCGCGCGACATGCGCTGCAGAAACACCCAGCGATTCCCCAGGTCGACGATGCCGCTCGATTCTCCATATCCTAGCGCCGCCGCCGCGGCCGCCAGCTTCGGCTCCATTTCGGATAGCCACATTTCACCGAGATAGCCGCCTCCCGGTGCGGTCGCGTCGATCGAAAGATCGTGCGCCACGTCGCCAAATGTGTCACCCCTGGCAAGCCGTGCGGCAACGCTATCGGCGTTATGCCTTTGGTCCGTGACGATGATGCGAAGAAACTCACGTAAGGGCGGAACTTGCGACCGGAGACTTGCACCGTGTTTTGCGGATGGGGTTCCCTGCGCGGGATGCACCCGAATCCAGTGATCCGTCATGTGGAAGACGCCCTCGTCTAACCGCGGCATGTGACAGCTGGTGCACTGGCCGCGCGCGTTCACCGCACATATGGCGGCGCGCGGTTTCGCAGCGGCGGAGTGGCAGCCCAGGCAAACTGTGGTGGATACCTTCTCCACTTCCGCGGAGGGGCGATCACGATGCGGATCGTGACAATTCGTGCATGTCACAGCCTTGCCGCTCTGGATGAAGCACTCCGAATTGCGGAGAGCCACCACCTGGCTCGAAACGAGCAATTCTTTAGGCAGGGGATCGGAGCGTTCCGAAAATCCGATGTGACACTGGGCGCAGGGTTCCAGGCTCCCATTCGCAGCCAGCTTCTTGGGATTGACAATACTTGTGCCGGGTTGGCCGTGGCGAATCGCTTCGACGTGCACCAGACCCGGTCCGTGGCAGCTCTCACATAGAACTCCTCCGTGCGCGCCCGCTCCCAGCGTGCCCGGTTCGCCGTGGCAGGTAAGACACTTCTCCTGGAACCCCGGACTGAGCACCCGGCCAAAGGCGTCTTCATACGAGCCCGGCGTTGCTGAACCGAAGCCCGGCGAGATCGCGAGGGCATGGTTTGGCGAGTTATAGACATACCGCGCTTCGATCAGCGCGGGACGCTCCAGAGTAAGGCCGCCCAGTTTTTCAAGCGAAAGAAGAAAGCTCAGGCCGTGTCGTTCGCCGCCCATGACGACCTTGACTGGCAAGGCCGTTTTCACGCCGTCGGGCGGGCGTGCGGAGAAGACCAAGCCTTCGTTTTGGCGCTCGATTTCGTATTCGATCGCCTTACTAGAACCTTCCGTAGCGCGGCCATGATAGCCCACCGGGAGCGACGCGGCCCCGCCGCGCCACGTGGTTGCCATGGCGGTCTGGGCCTGGCTGGCGGCGATCTGCTTATGGCAGGAAGCGCAGACGGCCGCGCCGGCATAGTCAGTGCCGCCCGTATCCGCGCCGCAGCCAACCGGCGAGACAGTCACCAGCAATGCAACTGCAAGGAACCACTTCCTCACGGCCGCGGCTGGGCAGGTGGGCAGGCTTCCCCTACCCCCTTAGAAAGTCAGCTGAAGCTGCGCCTGGCCCTGGCGTTGTGTATTGTTCTGGCTATTGATCACCATGCCAAAGGTCGGGTCGGCGATTCCCAGATCGGGCCCCCCGAACTGCACCCTGTTCAGCAGATTGAAATACGACATGCGCAATTCCATCTTGACGTGTTCGCCTACGGCGAACTTTTTGCTCGCAGTGACGTTTTCATTGTAGAGCCACGGACCACGGATATCGAGGATGCGCGGCGCCGTGCCCAACGTCCACAGGCCAGGGGCCGTGAAGGCGGCTGCGTTCAGCACCGGCAGTCCCTTGTACACGTTGCTATAGGAGAACTCCTGCTGAACGCCGGGCACCACGTCCGCTCGATTGCACGGCGCGCAGCCATTATCCAGCGGATCGCCAGGAGCGTAGACCGAGCCTCCAGTGCCACTAAAGAGCGGCGTGCCTTCCTGGTAAGTCAGGATGGCGCTGAGCGACCAACCGCCGAGCACATTGCCCACGATTCCGCCATTGTTCAGCAATGCTTTGCCTTTGCCGATCGGCAGTTCGTAGACGGTCGCGATATTGACCATGTTTGGCTGGTCGTTATTGTCGATCGTCCATTCCGATTTCTGATTGTTTTTGTTCAGGGAGGCATTTGCGAACGATGTGAATCCCGAGGTCGTGTTCGACATCATGCGCGAGAGGTTATAAGTTACGAGGAACATGAAGCCATTGGAGAACCGCCTCTCCGCCTGCACCTGCATCGCATTATAGAGCGATGATCCGCTGTCATCGAAGTTGTTGAAGACGCTGGAATATTGCGGGTAAGGGCGCAAGGCTTGCTGCACGGTGGCGCTGCTTCCATAAGTGGCGAGGAAGCTGGGGAAGGGTATGCCGATGCCCGCAGCCATGGCTTGCGGAGATGTAATAGGCAGTCCAAGTGTGCTGCCAAGGCTCAGATATTGCGGAGTCATCTGATTAGGAGGGTTCAATTGGCCCGGCAGGTAATTGCCCCGGTTGCCGGTGTAATGCACTGATAACAGCGTATTGTGCGGCAACTCGCGCTGGATGCCAATGCTCCAGGCGACTACGTACGGTGCGATGCCGTCGGTCGGAGAGAAAGCATCGATTTGCTGGCCAATCCCAAGAGTTGGGCTGAACGGAGTCTGGGTGGGTATGGGAAGAATATTAGAATCCCAGTCGCCAAAGCCGGGCGCGGTGCTCCCCGTCGAATTGCGATGGAAAGATCCGATGAGTAGGTTGCCATAGTTCACAGCCACTTTGCTGGTGCCATATTCGTACGCGCCGCCATCCATATAATTCTGCGCGAGACCGCCTTGTAAAACGGTCTTATTGTTGAACGCGTAGGAGAATCCAAGCCGGGGGCTCAGGTGATTCCATCTGATGTTCGCGCGATCGTATCCTGCGCAACCCGCGCAATTGCCGAACTCGCTGGCGGCGCCCAGGAGCCCGCCCGCACCGGGATTGGGTGTTGTCGGGTTCATGAACACGATGTTATTGCCGATCGCGGTGAAGGGAACCATGATATCCCACCGCAAACCGATATTGATGGTGAAGTTAGGCCTTAACTTGATGTCATCCTGAATGTAAGGCGAGAAGTCGCGGTTGCGCAGCTTTTCTTCCTGCGATCCGACCCGGTTGGCGCTATCCACGGTGCCCAGCAGGTAGCTCGCGAACGCATTGCCCGTAGTCCCCAAATTGTTCGGGTCGGCCGTCTCGTTGTTGCTGAAATTAAAGTTGCCGGCACATTGCTGGCATTCGTTGTCATCCTGGTAAGTGCGCCGTGCCTCCCACCCGATGTTGAAGGTGTGTTTACCGTGCACCCACAGGTAGTTATTTTCGATTACCCATCCTAGCTTTCGGTTGATCGAATCAATCCATGGCGACCCAAAGGTGGTTGGCGCAAGGGGGCCGCTGAAGTTAATGGCGGGAAGTTCGGGAGTTCCGGGGTCGGGCCCGAAGGTGACATTTTTCTCCAGGCTGATCTGATCGTTCAATTCGCCCAGCCAGCTTGCACCCGCGGTCATCACCAGGTGCGGAGTGATCGCATTGGAGTAGTTCAGGAGGAACACCGTGCCAAGATCCGGGTTCACGGTTTCACTGCCCAACTCACCGAGAAGGTGAGAGCCTGTCTCCGTCGCGTAGGAGGTTTGCTTGTCGCGCCACTCGCTCCAGTGGATCGACTGCTTATCGTTGATGTTGTAATCGAGGTTGTAGCCCCAATTCGTTTGCCGGACGGGGAGAACACCCTCGTTGGATTGAAAATTGTTCACATATCCTGGAAAAGTAGGATTGGGCATCAACGATATCAGGCTCGCCGATGCTGCGCTGAATCGGCTCGTGGGAATCTGGTCATTGGGGAACGGCACACCCGTGGTCGGATCGTAAATTGGTAAGCCCGTTGCGAGGAAATTTCCCTGCTTTTCAGCGGCGGTCGGCAGAGACATGAACGTCAGATCCGGGTAATTCCGCCGATACCATTCTGTGCTGACGTGGAAAAACAGTCGGTTCTTGCCGTTATAGATTTTGGGGAGCCAGACCGGTCCACCGACAGTGAAGCCGTAGTTGTTTTCGTTGTCGACGGGTACCGTGGGGTTGTAGGCCCCCCGCGCATCAAAGAAGTTGTTCCGTAGGATCTCGAAGACGTCTCCATGAACCGTGTTGGTGCCCGACGCAGTCTGATAGGTGACGACTCCCTGTGCCAATCCATATTGAGCCGAGAAGGACGACCGCAATACGTTAAACTCGTTGACCTGTTCAAAGGGAGGATTCCAGATGGTCTGGAAGCCTTGCGTCTCGGATTGCGCCATGGGGATGCCGTTGAAGACCACTTCGCTCTCAAAGTCCACGCCACCGTTGATTCGATGGCTGAAGGTGCCCCCAGTAACGCCCGGGGCCAGGAACATGAACTGGTCGATTTGACGGCCGCGCCCATCGCCTTCATCCAACTCGACCGGAAGGGCTTGCACCACCGCGTTTTCAATGGCGGTACCGAGCTCCGGCTGTGTGGTATTCAGCGTTATAGCTGCTTCTTGCACCTCGACGCTCTGGGTCACGTTGCCGGTCTGCAAAGATATGTCCACCGTGGAAGGACGCCCAACCTCCACCAGGACCCCGTTGTGTACAGCCGTCTGAAAGCCAGGGCTCTCGGCCTGCACAGTGTACGTTCCGGCGTTCAGGTCGGTGACGGAGTACGTGCCGGAAGAGCTGGTGACCGAGTGGCTGGCCACTTGGGTCGCCGTATTCGTGACCGTGATCTTTACATTCGGCATCACGCCGCCGGTCGCGTCGGTCACGGTGCCGGTGATCAAACTGAGGGCTTGGGCGTGCAGGGTTGCCGGAGAAGTCAAGCACACAACGCAGACAGCCAAACAGGCGGCAACCAGGCGCCAGCTAATCGCGCCGGGGCGATGTAACAGGGGAAACGTCGAAAAAATCCTCATATGCGGCTCCTCCTCAAGAAACGTCTGAGCGATGATTTTTGCTGTAGTGTTTTACCATTAGCTTTTTTCTCGGCTTTAAGTGGTGAGGAATTCCTGAAATTCTCGTGAAATCTTTTGGACACAGCAGGTTGGACGATTTCTTCCAACTTCGGGATCGGTTTGCGGATCTATATGATCGCAAAAAGCATTGCGCACCCGCATGCGCCCTTCCGCCGCTTTTGTAACAATTTTAACGGACTGTTCCCGATGTGAAACGCTTTGCTCGAATCGAAGCGCCTTGTTCGCCGAGTTGCGATATAATCATTCCCATGCTTCACGGGGGGGAGGGGGCGCTGGCCGGTCCGTCCGCGCGAGGGAAAATCCAAGCCGCCATGCCCGCGGCACAGGGAAAGACGGCTGGCGGTGAGTCCGCACCCGTGCGCGTGCAAGTCTACCGTTGCGGGGATGTGGAGATCGACCCTTCCCTTGGCTGCCTGAAACGCGGCGGAACGGAGCAGCATCTGCGGCAACAGTCCTTTCACGTACTGTTGTACATGATCGAGCGGCGCCAGCGGCTGATCAGCAAGGAAGAGCTGATCGAGAACTTCTGGCAAGACGCAGCGGTCACCGACAACGCCGTGGTCCAGTGCATCAAGGAAATCCGAAAGGTTCTGGGGGACGATCCCCACGAACCGCGATTTATCCGGACGATTCACAAGATCGGATACCGGTTTATTGCCAGTGTCGTGGAAGAGCCGTTAGCCGCTGAGGCACGTCAGCCGGTGGTGGAAATCGCAGTGGCCGGTCCATCTCCGGCGGGAAATGCCGCTGCGGCTGAAACGATACCGGCCGTGCCCGAAACGAAGGCTTCCGGCGGCACGGCGATAAGAGTTTTCCACAGAAATTTCAAACCGTGGCTCCGATGGATTGTGCTCGGTCTTGCGGCTACGGGAGGAATTGTCCTGGCCTGGACTGTGCTCCACCATTCCCCCGCCCCAGGAGTGGACGTGACCCTGCCTCGGGTTCCTGGACGGAAGGCGCTCGCCGTGATGTATTTCGAGAATCAGAGCGCCAGGCCGAATCTGAACTGGCTGAGCGAGGGCTTGGCTGACATGTTCATCACCGACCTTGCGCGCTTCGACAAACTGACAGTCCTGAGCCGCGAACAGCTTCATCTGCTTCTGGAGCGAAGCCGCCACAAGCCCCAAAACGGTATCCAGCTGGACGACGCGCTGGATATCGCGCGCAAGAGCCGTGCCGAGGCAGTCCTGCTGGGGAGTTTTCTAACGCTCGGAGAAAAGATCCTGGTAAACACGCGGCTGTTCGAAACTGCCGGCGGCCAGTTGCTCGCCGCGGACCAGTTCGAAGTGGACCAGCCGGCGGATCTTCTGGCGCGGATCGATCTGCTGTCGCCCAAGCTGGCTGAACACTTGGGCAGTGCTGCTCGCGATATGCGCCACCAGACGGGCTTAGCCGAGGCCATGACGAACAACCTGGAGGCATACCGATACTACTCCCTGGGCGTAAATAGGGCGCAGGCGTTTCAGAACGCGCAAGCCATCGCGTTGCTGCGCAAGGCGGTCCAACTGGATCCCAAGTTCGCCATGGCCTACGCGCGGATCGGATACGCCTATTCGGTAACCGATTTCGTGCCGGAAAAAGGCAGGCCGTTCCTGACGAAGGCCATTCAATTGTCTGACCATCTGGCGCCCAAGGACCGCCTGTATGTCACGGCATGGGACGCCATCGCCCGGCAGGATTACCCTGGCGCGATCCGGACTCTGCAACAAATTGTCGCCCAATACCCGCTGGAAACGGAAGCCTACACGCGCCTGGCCCGGCTTCTGTACGGAGAGGAGCGGCCGCAGGAGAGCATCGCGGTGGTACGGCAGGGTCTCGCGGCAGATCCAGAATCCGGAGATCTGTACAACGTGCTGGGCATTTGCTACCTGGGCCTGGGGCGATACGACGAGGCCATCGGGGCGCATCAACGGTATGCTCAGCTGGCGCCGGCCGAACCCAATGCGCACGACAGCCTGGGCATGTCGCTTCAGCAATCCGGAAGATATGAGAACGCCGCCGCCGAGTACAACGCCGCCTTGTCGCTCGATCCGGAATTTGAGCCGGCCATCATTCACCTTGGTGACGTCTACTTCCAGCAGGGCCGCTACCGCGACGCCCTGCGCCAGTACCAGCGCTACATTCAAGTGACCGGATCGGACACGGCGCGCGCAGTCGGCTACAGCAGCCTGGCGCAGGTGTACTGGCGGCAGCACGATCTCAGCCGCGCCGAACAGGCAGCCCGGAACGAGACCCTGTACGCGAAGGGAGCCGTCTGGAGCGAGTTGCTTCTGGCATTGGAAGGTGGCGAGGCTGCCAAAGCGGCACGGTTGAAAGGCAGGTTTCTGAAGTATTTTCAGGATGTGCCATACCCTGGGAGAGGGTCGCGCGACGAACGGCGGAGCTACGAGTATTATCTGGGTACCCTGGCGTTGCACGAAAAGCAGCCGGTCCAGGCGATCGCCCATTTCCAGGCGGCGCTGCGCCACTTGCCGGCCAGCTCCGGGCTCGACCTCTATGAAGACTGTCTGGCCAATGCCTACCTGGAACTGGCGCGTCTGGACGATGCCATCTCCGAGTACCAGCGTATTCTGCGCCTCAATCCGAACTACCCCTTGGCGCAATACCATCTGGCGCAGGCTTATCGGCGAAAGGGGCAGACTGAGCCGGCCCGCGCGGCAAACGAGCGGTTCCTGCAGATCTGGAAGGGTGCGGATGTGGATATCCCCGAGGTCGTCGACGCCCGGAAGGAACTCGTGTCGCCGCCAACGGGCCCGCGGGCCTGAACACAATACTGTTCACTTTGGTGGGGCAGACCATCGCCTTTCGTGGTCTGCCGCCTTCGCGAGCGCTGACAGACGACATAAACCGATCGTCTGCCCCACCGAAACAGCCTTCAAGTGAACACTATTGGGCCTGAACAGGCGATGTCCGATGACCCGTAGCGATCATCGCGCCGCGGCGAAGCCCATTTCGCGCCGGTATTGCGCAACGATCCCGGCTGCTTTCGCGCTCTCACCTTCGTCCCCGTAGAGGCGGCTCAGGAGTTCGACCGCCTGTTGCAGCAGCGGATCGAGTTGCAACGCTCTTTCCAAATGGCGAATGGCGTCGGACTTCCTGCCGGCAGCGATCAGCGCCGAAGCGGCGCTTACTTCGTACGGAGCATATGCCGGCCGCAAGACAAGCACCCTTTCAAAGCGCCGCAGAGCCTCGACCGGCTGCTTTCCGCGGAGCAGGACGCCGCCCAGTGTCGTCAATACGTCCGGGTCGTCCGGGAACTCCTTCTCAACCTGGTTGAGCATGCGATAGCCGCGGATGGCCTCTGGTGAGGATTTGTTCTGCAAACCCACCGACACCAGGGCCAACGCCAGGTTGCGCTGGCGCAGCCGAGGCTCCGGATCACGCCACGCAGCCAAATCCTCCGGTTGGACCGGCTCGTTCCACGGCTCGGGGCGCCGTGCGATCCGGTGGTCCGTGAACACCGTGTGACCCCCATCTCGCGCGGCCAGGCGTGGCATGTGGCACGCGACACAATCGCGGCCGGATGCGGCGTGGGATTTCTCCAGCGTCGCGCCGTGACAATTCAAACAGCGCTCTCTAAAGTACGCAGCGGCGTCCGCAGGTTTCTCATGCGGATTATGGCAACTCCCGCACCACAGCTTCCCGCCGCTCGATCGGGCGCAGACGCTCAGGGCGAGCTGCTCCGCGTGGCTGACCACTTTCAGAGTCTTGCCGGCCGGTTGCGCCGCCACATAAACGGTATAAGAATTTTCGATGGTCTGGCCCGGCTGGAAATCCGCCATGCGCTTCCCTGGATTGGGGATGCGCACTTCTCCGGCCAAGTGACATTGTTCGCAGATACTATCCCGCGCGGCTCCCCGGAGCTTCGCTGGATTGAGGATCGACCCGGGCACCGGGTTCTTGGCATGCAGTTCACCCGGCCCGTGGCAGCGGTCGCAGGAAATGCTCTCCGTCAGGAAGGCCGGCGTTTGATAGCGGTTCAGAGTGTCGGGAACCGGTTGGGGCTTTCCCGAATGGCATAGCAGGCACTCCGGCGTCACGGGCCGCGAAAAGTCCGGATGATGAGACTCTTCGTAACCCGGCGCCACATCCCAGAGGCGGCGATTCGTATAGAAAGAGAGTGGGGATTGAAAGAGATGATCGCCGATCCGAACGAGGTAGCCGAAGGCGTGCGCGCCGGAGCCAATCACGTATGCGACGCGCTGCTCGCCGCTTTCGCCGTCTCGCTCAAACCTCTGTAGGACGCCCGATGAATTCGAAAGAACGGTGAATCTGGTCTTTGAGAGAGCGTGCTCGAAAGAGCCCTCCGGCTGCGGCGTCGCTTCGCTCAGGGAATGGGCCATGGCCGACTGCCGGTAGCCCTGCACTTCTTTTGCATGGCAGTCCGCACACCGCGAATCGCCGCCGATTGCGGGTAGGGCAAGAACCACAATCATCCCGATTGCTTTCAGCCCGGATGTTGTGGCGCACGCAGGCGTGCGTGCCGCCTCGGCAATCGTCCCGACGCCCTTTCCCCCATGACGCCGCCCAGCCAAACTCACTCCTCGCGCAGCGCGGACATCGGGTCGATGCGGGCCGCGGCGCGGGCGGGCCAGAAACAAGCTAATAATCCGGCGCCTACCACCAGCACCGAGACGGCGGCAAACGAATACGGGTCGAAAGTCGAGAGCCTCCACACCTGCCCCGCGAGCACGCGCACCGATAACAGACTGAGTATTAGGCCGAGCGCGACGCCGGCTCCGACCAGCCGCATGCCGGAGGCCAGGACCATCCGGATAACCCGCGGGAAACTCGCACCAAGCGCCATGCGGATCCCGATCTCGTGCGTGCGCTGCGCCACGGAACTGGAGATCACGCCATAGGTTCCCAGCAGCGCAAGCAGCAGTCCGATTACGGCAAAGATCGAGAATAGCAGCAGGTTGAAACGCGGCCGTGAATAGACAAAATCGTTCAACAAGGTCTCCATGGTCTTGACGTCGGTCACCGGCTGATCCTTGTCGATGGCATATACCTGGGCCCGCACGGCGCTCATCAGGGCGTCCGGACGCCCTTTCGCCAGAATGACCAATTGGTCGGCGATACCGGTAACCGTATAGGGAATGTATAGCTCCGGCATGACCTGCTCCTCGGGAACATTATTGAGCGCATCGCGCACCACTCCCACGATCTGAAACGACGCGTCCGCCAACTGGAACGGAGCCGTTCGCAGGAAGGGTATGGTAACATGCCGGCCGAGCGAATCGCGCGTTGAGAGGTAGCGGCGCACGAACGCCTGGTTGACGAGCGCGTTATGTGCGCTATTCGAGACGTCATATTCGTCGATAGGCCGTCCCTCCATCACCCCGATATTCAGCGCCTTTGTATAACCTTCATTGACGGTGTGGATCAGTACCGGGCGTTTGTCCTGCCGGGCGCTGCCGGAGACCTCGACGGAGCCATCCATGCTCCCGAAAGGGTGCAGTCCCACGTTGAGGCCGACTGCGGCAACGCCGGGTAATACCGCCGTGCGGCTGAGCAGCTCCCGGAAGAAAGTGTTGCGCCGCGCCGTGTCCGGATAGCGCTTATCTGAAAGAGGGACTCTTACAGTCAGGACACGAGACGGCTGGATGCCCAGCCCCAGGTCTTCGATGGCGAAGAGCGTCCGGATCATCAGGCTCGCACCGACCAGCAGCATCAGGGAAAGCGCCACTTCGCCGACCACCAAAGCGCCGCGGAGGAATCGCTGGCGCTTGCCGCCTGTCGAGCCCCGGCCGGCTTCCTTGAGCGGGCTTACGATATCGCCGCCGGACAGATGCAGCGCGGGCGCCAGCCCGAAGATCAATGCGGCCGAGACTGAAATCGCCACCGCGAACAACAGGACGGGCGTGTTCAGTGAAATGACGGCTTCGTCGGGGATGGTGTCGGGAGGCACCACCGCCATAATTCCGGCCAGGCCGGCTTTCGCCAGAAAGACACCTAGCAGTCCCCCCGTGAACGCCAGTACGATACTCTCGCAGAGCAACTGCCGCACGATGCGCAACCGGCTCGCGCCCAGCGACGCGCGCACTGCGATTTCCTTGTAGCGCGCCGACGCCTTCGACAGCAACAGGTTCGAGACGTTGACGCAGGAGATCAGCAACAGCAGTCCAACCGCCCCAAACAGAATCCAAAGTGCGTCATGCAGGCCGCTTTGGAACTGCTCGCCGAACGCGATAATGCCGGTGCGCCATTTCTCGGGAAAGTCGTGCGGGGATTGCCGTTGCAGGTCCTCCATAATAGGGCGCAAGTCCGCCTCCGCCCGCGCCGCGGTAATGCCCGGCTTGAGCCGGCCGAGGACGTGTGCCTGGTGAACACCCTCAACGGCTTCGCCGAGGCGCGGAACGATGGGGATGTAGACGTCGGCGCCGCGCCACATGAAACGCCGCGGCATTATGCCGATCACTGTGCGCATTGTCCCGTCCAGTGTCAGCCGGCGCCCCAGCACGTTGGCGTCCCCGCCGAACTGCCGCTGCCAGAAGCGATAGCCCAGGACCGCCACCGGCTCCGCGCCTCCGGCAGCGTCCGCGGCGGTTGTGACGCGCCCCAGCAACGGCGGCACTCCCATCACGGCGAACCCGTTCATGGTGACGTGATTTCCGCGAAGCCTCTGCGGTTCGCCGTTCCCCGTCCAGAGAATATCGTCGATGGTCGAGAACGTCAGCCCGTCGAATATGGTGCTGCGCTGCGCGATTTCGAGGTATTGATCCGTAGTGTAGTACGTGTGGTAGCCCCGCCTGCCAGGTTCCCGAAGCATCGGACTAACCAGGTGCGCGACATCCTTATAAGGGAACGGATCAAGCAGTACGGCATAGATCACGCTGTACATCGCGGTGGCCGCGCCAATCCCGAGCGCGAGGGAACCGGCGGTCATCAGCGCCAGGCCGGGACTCTTGCGTAGGTTGCGCAAACCGAAACGGATGTCGCGCGTCAGATCCTCGAAGAAAGCAAACATAGGCAAAGGCCCCCTCTCCAGCTTATGACGAATACAGACCATTTTCGTTCCCTGTCGGGACACGGATTTCACCACAATTTCAGGATTTTCTCACTACTTGGAACAGCGTCGCAGCGTGCTGCCGTGCTAACGTGAGCCCGAGGTGTGTTCCATGTCCGATTGGAGAGTTACGGTCCTGGTCGCCTATTTATTCTTGTTCTTGCCTGTGGCGCATGCGCAGAAGGCCGGAAAACCCGATTTGACCACACAGCCAACCCTTTACGTAGTCGGCTATGCCCACCTGGATACGGAATGGCGGTGGGAGTATCCACAGGTCATCAACGAATACATTCGCAAAACCATGGAGGATAATTTCAAGCTGATTGAAAAATATCCACATTATGTATTTAACTTCAGCGGCGCCAACCGCTACCGTTTGATGAAAGAATATTTCCCGGCCGATTTCGCGAAGGTCAAAAGCTACGTGGATTCCGGCCGGTGGTTTCCGGCGGGCTCGTCCATGGAAGAAGGCGACGTGAACGCGCCCAGCGCCGAGGGCATTATCCGGCAAATCCTTTACGGGAACGATTGGTTTCGCAAGGAACTGGGCAAGGCCAGCGCGGAATATATGTTGCCCGATTGCTTCGGATTCCCCGCTTCCCTGCCAACCATCCTGGCGCACTCCGGTGTGCGGGGCTTCTCCACGCAAAAACTGGTTTGGGGATCCTCGGCCGACGCCGGCGGTCCGGAATCGACCGAGAAGACGCCGGAAGGCACGCCATTCGATGTGGGCATCTGGGTAGGGCCGGATGGCGAGAGCGTGCTGGCGGGATTGAACCCCGGCAACTACGACGGCGGCATCGACACAGATCTGAGCCAGCCTCTACCTCCCGCGCCGCCTGACGCCGAACTCGAAGAGACGCGCACCAAGCTCCAGCCGCTGCGCCGGAAGCTGCAACTCCAGGAGCAAAGCGGGCAACCGCTCGATCCGAAAGATATCCAGGAATACACTGCCCTGCAGAGCCAGTCGAGAATGCTCGCCAAGGCGGACCAGGATCGCCAACAGGAGCGCTATCAGGACGACTGGGCCGCGCGCGTAGAGACTAACGGAAAAGTCAGCGGCGTGTTCACCGATTATCACTATTACGGCACAGGGGACATAGGGGGAGCTCCGGATGAGGAGTCTGTCAAGCGCTTGGAAGCGATAGTTACTAAGGGGACCGCCAGCCTGCCTCCGCCGGGCGAAGGCTTCTCTCCCGGGCAGCCGCATCCGGAGTGGCCGGCGGTGAAGGTGGGCGACGGCCCTGTCCACGTTCTATCCGGGAACGCGGACCAGATGTTCCTCGATATCACACCGGCCGAGTCCGCCGGACTCCCGCGCTACACCGGCGAAATGGAACTGACCAACCATTCGGCTGGCTCGCTGACATCGCAGGCCTACCAGAAGCGCTGGATCCGGAAAGAAGAGACACTAGCGGATGCAGCCGAAAAGGCTTCCATCGCGGCGGAATGGCTGGGTGCACGGCCGTATCCGATCGAGCGCCTCAACGATGCGTGGACCCTGGCGATGGGCGGCCACTTCCATGACATCGCCGCCGGCACAGCTACTCCGAAATCCTATGAGTTCGCCTGGAACGACGATGTCATCGCCATGAACCAGTTCGCCGGCGTGTTAGGCAACGCCACCGAAGCCGTTGCGGCGGCGCTGAACACGGAGACCACGGGCGTTCCGGTGGTGGTCTTCAACCCACTGAACATCGCGCGGGAAGATCTGGTGGAAGCCAGCCTGACTTTCCCCGGCGGCACGCCCGCCGCTGTCCACGTGGCCGGCCCGGACGGCAGGCAAGTGGCCGCGCAGATTTCGCGCGGCGGCAAGGTACTATTTGCGGCCAGCATACCGTCGGTGGGCTATGCAGTATACGACGTGCAGCCCGGCGCGGCCCCGGCTGAGACTGCATCCGCCTTGCAGGTTTCCGATCATTCGCTCGAGAATCGGTATTATCGCGTGAAGCTGAACGCGGATGGCGATGTCGCCGGCATTTTCGATAAATCCACCGGCAGGGAATTGCTGGCCGCTCCCGCGCGCCTGGCGATCTCGTATGACGATCCTCAACAGTGGCCGGCCTGGAATATGGATTGGGACCAGGAGCAGGCCGCGCCGAAGGAGTTCGTCGGCGGTCCGGCGCGCATGCGGGTAGTGGAAAGCGGACCGGTCCGCGCGGCAATCGAAGTTTCGCGTCAAACCGCGGGCTCAAGGTTCGTCCAAACCATCAGTCTTTCGGCCGGCGATGCGGGCAAGCGTGTAGAGTTCGCGAGCGTAATCGACTGGAACACCAAAGGGTCGAATCTGAAGGCCACGTTCCCGCTGGCGGCCTCCAACCAAATGGCCACTTACAACTGGGACATCGGCACCATCGAGCGGCCTACCGCCGAGCCCAAAAAATTCGAGGTCCCGTCGCACCAGTGGATCGACCTGACGGACATGCGCAGAGAGTTCGGCGCAACTATTCTGACAGATTGCAAGAATGGATCGGACAAGCCGAACGATCATACCATCCGGTTAACATTGATTCGGACGCCGGGCACGCGCGGCGGCTATCCGGACCAGGGCACCCAGGACCTGGGACACCATGAGTTCGTCTACGGCATCGCCGGACATGCCGCCGGCTGGCGCACCAGCGGTACCGACTGGCAGGCGCAGCGCCTGAACGCTCCGCCCATCGCCTTTGAAACGTCGAAACACGCGGGCGGGTTGGGCCGGGAGTTTTCGTTGGTGAAGGTCAGCAGCTCGCGCATTCGACTCCTGGCACTGAAGAAAGCCGAACAGGGCGACGAGTTGATCGCGCGATTGGTGGAGCTTGACGGGCAACCACAGCCGGATGTGCGAGTGTCGTTCGCCGCGCCCATCGCCGCTGCGCGCGAAGTGAACGGCCAGGAGCAGCCGGTGGGTCCGGCGAAGGTGACCCGCGGCGCGCTGGAGGCTTCGTTCACCGCCTATCAGCCGCGCACGTTTGCCATCAAGTTAGCGGCGCCGCGCACCCAGATTAAGCAGGTGCGTTCCGCTCCGGTGACGCTCCCCTATGACCTCGCCGCCGCCAGCAATGACGGTACGCCGGCGGCGGGCGGGTTCGACGGCAAGGGCCATGCGCTGCCGGCGGAAATGCTGCCTGAGCACATCACCTTTAACGGCGTAGCATTTCGGCTCGGCCCGGCCAAGACCGGCGCGCCTAACGCGGTCGTGGCGAAAGGGCAGACCATCGAACTTCCGGCGGGCCGCTACAACCGCCTGTACGTGCTGGCCGCATCGGCGGACGGCGACCAGACTGCCGATTTCCAGGTAGGCGCACAGCGCGTCAGCCTAAACGTCGAGGATTGGGGCGGATTCATCGGCCAGTGGGATGACCGGCAGTGGGTCGCGAAGGACGTCCCTATCCCCGGGCAGCAGGGTAAGACGGAGCATGACGATTACGCGGAGATGACCGGCATCCGGCCGGGCTACATCAAACGCGCCGACCTGGCGTGGTACTGCTCGCATCGACATAATGCCGCGGGCGAGAACGTGCCCTACGCGTACTCCTATCTGTTCGCCTATCCCATCGAACTGCCGGCCGGCGCAAAAACCATCACGCTACCCGGCAATGACAAGATCCGCGTTCTGGCCATATCCGTGGCCGACGAGAATCCGGGGGTTACCGCGGCGCAGCCGCTCTACGATGTGCTTCCGCCGGCACGCTGACCGGTGGTGACGTCGGTTGGCGCCCGCTCACACCGCTTTTGCCAATGCCCGGTGGGGGCGCAGTTTGTCTTGCGCCTCAGCCAGATATTGCATCGCGTCCGCGCGCGTCTTTAGGGACGCAACCCGGCTTACGATGGCTGGGCGTTGATCCGGCCAGACGGACAGTTCCTGCTGCATCGCCGCATGAATAATCGCGGGTAGATTTCCGTGGTTGACGGTGTCGTTCGGGCGCGAAACCGCGGCCTCCGCCACGCGCACGGCAGGCGCCTGCAAGGATGGTGTAGCTGTTCCCGAATCGGCCGGCGGCGGAAGCGTCAGTGGGCAATCGCCCCGCGGCGTACGAAGCGCGATGAGCGAATCCAGGCGGTTGGCGTTGGCATCGCGCGCCGTAAGGGAATTCAATCCGAAGAGCGCTTCCAAGGTTGCCAGAATGGAGGCGTGGTCGTAAAGCCGGTGGTCGATCAAGTTCTTGGGGATGAGCGGCGAGATTACGAGGGCTGCCACCCGCGGTCCGTACCGCTCAAACGTAAAGCCATTCTGATTGTACTTCGCGCCAGGGGCGGTGTCCCCGGGCGCTGGAGCTTCCGGCGGCGTACCGTGATCGAAGAAGCCGCCGTGTTCATCCCAGGTGATAATGAAAACGCTCGTGGGCCAAACGGGAGAGTTGCGGATCGCCTCGTAGGTTGCCTTCATTAAGGCTTCGCCATGCGTGACATCGCCAAGGGGATGTTGAGAGGTGCCCGCTTTGTAGCCGTTCAGCACATCGTAACTCGGTTCGATAAAAATGTAGCGGTAGGGATAATTGGCTTGCGCCAAGTCACTCGCAAACAGGCTGTACCGCCGGATGTCGTCGAGGTGGATGCCCTTCAGCGCAGCCACCATTGGGAAGTCGTCCCCACCATACAGGCAGCGTGCGATCCCGTTCTTTTGCAAGGCATCGAAGATCGTGCCGTTCTTGAGGAGAAAACCGTCAACCGTCTCCCACTCGACGATTTCATCGGTCTTCGGGCTGTGGTCCAATCCCCCGGACGACGCCGCATGGACGAACATGCGGTTGGGCCAGGTCGGCCCCGGCATGGAGGCGTGCCAGTTGTCACAGACCACGAATTCGTTTGCCAGGGCGTTCAGCACCGGAAGTTGGTCCGGGCGATAGCACTTCAAGATCTCGCCCGGATCTTTGCCTCCGCTTGCCACGTAAGAAGCCGCAAAGCCGGTGTCATCGACCGCCGGATACGACCCGCCGGACTGGTAGGTGGCGGCCGGCCCGCAGAGTTGATGCAATACGTCAGGGAATTCGTGGTCGGGATCAGCCGGCATGACGTAATCGGCGCCGGGCGAGACCGGGTACGGCTGGCCGTTTACGCTATTCGATTCGGTTCCGCTTAAGCTATTGATCCTGGTTGGCGCGCCGGTTTCGGCGTCTGCGCCCGCGATCCCCGAGTATCCCAACAGGTGATCGAATGAGCGGTTCTCCAGCATCAGGACGAACACGTGTTCAATGCCGAGCGCCTCCGCGGTTCCAGCCATAACGCGCAAACCTCCTCACGAAATATGGTCTGAGCGTCAGTCTACCATAAGATCTTTCGTCATCCGGCGGTATGCAGAATCTTATGCTGGCTCACAGTGTCTCCGTCGGTGCTTTTCAATTCGCGGAAGACGATTGTGGACAGAACAGTTAAACCGCCGAGGACGAAGAACGCATGATGGACACCGCGAATCATGTCGGGCGCGCTCGAATGAAAGCGATCGGGAATGAAGAATGCGGTGGCCAGCGACGCGGTGGCGACGCCGAAACTGATCGACATCTGCTGCATGGTGCTGGCGATGGAGCTTGCGCTGCTGGTCTCTACCTCGGTGACATCGGCATAGACCAGCGTGTTCATGCTGGTATATTGCAGCGAACTGAAGAAGCCGAAGCAAAACGCCTGCGCGACGATCAGCCAGACCGGCGTACCCACTCCGATGGTGGCGAAAAGCGCAATCAGCAGACCCAGGATCATGGTGTTCGAAATCAACACGCCGCGGTAGCCAAAGCGGGTCAGAATACGCGGCATGGTCATCTTCAGGCTCATGGCGGCGATCGCCTGCGGTGTCATCAACAGACCGGATTGTATGGGAGTGAACCCCAGCCCAACCTGATAGAGCAGCGGCAGTATGAATGGGATTCCGCCGATGCCCAGGCGGGTGAAAAAACTGCCGCTCACCGCCGCGCGGAATGTGCGAATTCGAAACAGGCTCAGGCGCAGCAATGGAAATGCGCTCTTCGTGGCGTGCTCTCCATAGCCTGCCAGCAGCAGCAGGGAAATCGCCAGCAGCCCCAGGATCTCGCGCACGCTCAGTGTATGCTCGCCGAACACCTCCAGCACATACGACAGCAGCGCGATGCCGGAGCCAAAAAGGATGAGGCCGGCGATATCGAGAGGATCGGACTTTTCGCGGTAATCCGGCAGATGCAGATAGACCAGGCACAAGCCTATGAGGCCGATCGGAAGATTCACGAAGAAGATGACTCTCCAATGAAAGTATCCGACGATCAGCCCGCCGGCGATGGGCCCGAGCATCGGGCCAATCAGACCTGGGATGGCCACGAAACTCATGGCGCGGACGAGTTCGGATTTGGCAAACGTGCGTACCATGGTGAGCCTCCCCACCGGCACCATCATGGCTCCTCCGCAGCCTTGCAGCACGCGGCACGCCACCAACAGGTGAATGTTACTCGATATGCCGCAGAGAAACGACCCCAAAGTGAAGAGGCCGATCGCGGAGGCGAATACGCGGCGCGTTCCGAATCGATCCGCCATCCAGCCGCTGATCGGAATGAAGACCGCCAGACTCAGTGTGTAGCTGGATAGCACCGCCTTCATGCTCAACGGCGCCACCTTAAGCGCCTGCGCGATGGCTGGCACGGCTGTGTTCAGAATCGTGGTATCGAGCGACTCCATGAAGAACGCGACCGCGACGAGCCACGGCAACAGGCGCTTGCTGGAGGTGCGCGTTTCCATCAAATCAGGCTAGCAAGATCCGGAGGGATGCATTCGACGGCAGCGTGTGCCGCCGGCTACATTCGGTCTTCAACCAGCGTTGCAGGGGACAGATACCTCTGCGTGACGCCGTGCTTCGAGTGCGCCTTGCTGCCGCTCAAGATGTGAAAGAGTTCGTGCGCCAGCACACGTCCGAGCGCGCGGCCGTACATCAGGTCGCGCCCCCCGCCAGCCGCCGCAATGCGAGCCGCACCGATGGTTCCGAGTACCCGGTCGCATTCCACCTCGCTGAATGGGGCGATACGCCCGTCGATGCGGTACGTGAATCCAAGCGCACTCCCATTTTCCGGAGCTGGTGGAACGATCGGCGTGAGTTCGCACCGGCCTGTGAATTTGACTACCGCAAGTTTGGGGAAGGATTCCCCGGGAACGAAACTCTTCAACGAACGCCAGCCCACGCTGACACCCGATGCCGTGAGCAGTCTCTCGGTTTCGGCCTTCATCTCGGCCACCGACAGAGACGAGTGTGTGCTCTCGAAATCCAGAACAACCATAAGGTCGGCTCCGGACAACACCGGGAAAAAGCACACTACTGCACTTAGCGCGCAGATAACGGGGCGCATAAATTGTCTCGAACGCGGAAGACAATATCCATAAAAATTATATCGCCAATTCTCTCAAATGATAGGTGCTGATCCATACCACAAGTCCATGACTTTCGTTTTGTTTACCGCATAGGCCACCAATCGCCACCAATGGTCGACAATGATAAGTCCTGTACGTCCGCTGCATGGCCCAGTGCCGTGGTAGCTTATGGCAATGTCCCGAATCATGGCCGTCGCCGCGCATCCCGGCGACGCGATGTTCACCATGGGCGCCGCGGTGGCCCAGCACATTCATAACGGCGGCAGCGGGGTGCTGCTCAGCCTCTCGCTCGGCGAAAAGGGGCATCCGAGCATACCCCCGGCGCGGTATGGCGAAATGCAGCGCGCCGCGATGGTGAAAGGGGCTGGCATTCTGGGCGCCGACGCGGACTTCCTGGCCTATGCGGATGCCGACATTCCTAGCGGCGACGAAATCAGCTTCAAGGTCTGCGATCTGATCCGCAAGTACAAGCCGGAAATCGTGGTGAGCCACTGGAGCGGAAGCTGGCACAAGGACCACCAGAATACCTTTTTGGTGGTGAGAGATGCGATCTTCTACGCCGGCCTAGCCGCGCTCGCGCGCCAGTTGCCGCCGCACAACGCCAAGAAGCTCTTCTATGCCGAGAATTGGGAAGACGCCACCAACTACCAGGCCGATGTATACCTCGATATCACGCCGGTATACGATGCCTGGGTGCAGGCATGCGCCGTATTCCCCATGTGGCGGGGCGAAACCGGGCTGATCCGCTACAACGATTACTACCAAAGCCTGGCGGTGGCGCGCGGCGCGTTGGCCGGCTATCGCTACGCGGTCGGGTTAATGACGGATCCGGAGCAGCGGCTTAAGCGGGTGCGGTCACTCGATTCATGAGGAAAGCCGTATTGGCAATCGATATCGGCGGAACCAAGCTGGCCACCGCGGCGGTAGAGGCGGATGGGAGAATTCGCGCTTGGCGCAAGGCACCGATTGTGCGGGAAAGCGTGCACGCCACGGTGAATCAGATCGCGGAAGAGGCAGGTTTGGTGCTGGCGGAAGCCGGGTTGGACTGGCGCGATATGGAGGGTGCAGGTGCGATCGTGCCCGGCATTTATAGAGAAAAGGAAGGCAGCGCCTGGGCGCCCAATCTGTGGGGCGACCAATACGTGGAGCTGAATGCCGCCTTGGGTCAGCGTCTACCTGTCGCGATCCGAATCGACAGCGACCGCGCGGGATACGTGCTGGGAGAACAGTGGCTGGGAGCGGCGCACGGGCTGTCGGACGTGGTTTTTCTGGCCGTGGGAACCGGAATCGGCGCCGGTATTCTTTCGGGAGGCCGTCTGATTCGCGGTGCCGGTGACATCGCGGGCGCGGTGGGGTGGTTCGCGCTGCAGCCGGAATTCAAGGACGCTTACCGCAACTGTGGCTGCTGGGAAGCGGAAGCGGCCGGACCCGCGCTGGCGCACAGGGGCGGCGAGACCTCGGCTGAACTGGTGGTTGAAGCCGCCCGCCGCGGCGGCGAAAAAGCCCGGGCGGCCATCCACCAGACGGTAGGCTATCTGGCGATGGGGATTGCGAACCTCATCAGCGTCTTCAATCCGGAGATGGTGGTACTGGGCGGCGGACTGATGCAGGCCGGCGAACTGTTTCTGGAACCGATTCGCCGCGCGGTTCCGCAATGGGCTCAGCCTTACTCCGCCCGTCAGGCGCGCATCGAGCTGTCCGCGCTGGGCGAGTCCGCCGGCCTGCTGGGCGCGGCCAAACTGGCACTTGAGATGAACTAAGAGGAGAGTTATGTCGGCAGAAGTTTATTACGAGAAAATCTCCGGATTGCTGGCGCGCATTCACGGCACTCAAGTGGCTAGCCTGCAGAAGGCGGGCGAGCTCATGGCCACGGCTATCGCCGGCGGCCGGAGGGTGTACCTGTTCGGCAGCGGCCACTCGGTCCTTCCGGTGATGGATATCTTTCCGCGCTATGGCAGCTTCATCGGGTTCGTGCCGCTCTACGATCCCAGGCTGATGTGGACGAACGTAGTGGGACCGGGCGGCGCGCGCGAGCTGCTGTGGCTGGAGCGGCGCGAAGGTTACGCCGAAGTCTTCCTGCAGAGCTATCCGCTGGCCACCGGCGATGCCATGATCGTGTTTTCCCACGGCGGGTTGAACGCCGCGCCTGTAGAAGCGGCGATGATCGCGAAACAGAAAGGACTGACGGTGATTACGGTCTCCTCCCTGGCTAACGCCAAGGTCGCCCGGCCGACGCACTCGACCGGCAAAGTGCTCTCCGATTTTGCGGATATCGCAATCGACAACTGCGTGGAACCAGAGGACTCCCAAGTGGATATTGGCAGGCCGGAAAAAGTGGCCGCCGGTTCCACCATGGCGGTGGTCTTCATCGCCATGTCTCTCGTGGCCGAGACCGGAGCACGCCTGATGGCAAAAGGCGCCCAGCCAATGACTTTCGTTTCGCCGAATGAACCAGGCGTTCAGAAGAATCATAACGCGCAGGTTTTCGAGACCTACGCCAGGATGCTTCACGACCGTGGCTGACTCGCGGCGGAACCTGCGCGTGAAAGTACTGAGTACGGCGGCCTATGCCGGAATGCTGGTCTTCGGCGTGGTGATGGCCTTGCTCGGCGCGGTTCTGCCGCCCATCTCGTCGCGCATCGGTTTCGATCTGGCGCAGGCGGGACAGCTCTTCCTGGCAATGAATTTCGGCATGTTGTTGTGCAGCCTGGGAGTCGGTCCGGCGATGGACCGTTTCGGCATGAAGATACCGATGGCTTTGGGGGCGCTGGCCGTGGGCGGCGCGCTGGCCATCGTGGCAATCGCCCAAAGCTTTCAGGTTCTGCTGGCGGCCGTGGCGCTGCTGGGCGTCGGCGGAGGCGCACTGAACGGGGCGACCAATACGCTGGTGGCCGACCTGCATACGGACGCGGGCCGGAAGAATGCGGCACTGAACCTGCTGGGCATGTTCTTCGGCTTCGGGGCGCTACTGCTGCCGTTCGTAATCGGGTCGTTGTTGAACCGGCTGGGGCTGGCGGCGATCCTATGGGTGGCTGCCGCGCTGTGTGCCGCCGTGGCGGTGTTCTGCGCCTCCTTGCATTTTCCAGCGGCGAAACAAGGCCGTGGGATACCGGGCGCGGATGTGGTCCGGTTTCTGCGCATACCCCTGGTGTGGGGCTTCGGACTGTTGTTGTTCTGCGAGTCGGGAAATGAATTCCTGTTGGGCGGTTATATCTCGACTTATATGACGCGGGAGATTCATTTGTCTCTCTCTTCCGCCTCCTATGTACTAGCTGGATTTTGGGCTGCCATCATGCTATCGCGGGCGGTAGGCAGCCGCGTATTGCTGCGCGTTCCCGGTCATCGCATTGTGATGCTGAGCGCGGCGGTTTCGGCGCTGGCATGCACTCTGCTAGTGGGGGCCGGCAGTGCGCTTGCCGCCGTTATTGCGGTGGCGGCTCTAGGGTTCGGCTTGGCGGGCATCTATCCAACGACGCTCGGGCTGGCCGGCGCGAAGTTCGAACGGCATTCCGGCACGGTATTCGGAATCCTGTTTACCATCGCGCTGGCCGGCGGCATGACGCTGCCCTGGGCTGTCGGGCAGATCGCCAACGGATACGGTATGCGATCTGGCCTGATGTTGGCTCCGGTATCGTTTCTGGTTATCCTCGCGTTGGCGTTCGCGATTCCCAAGCTGCGGGTGTAGGGCGGCCAAGGTTGGCAGCCGCCCCCTTTTTTGGGCGGCGGCTATCGGCGGTAGGCTGTCGAGTTAAGATCGGTAATGAGAGTTCCCCAAGGAGTACCGAATGTTCCGTTTTCTAAGTATGGTGTGCTCGATCGGCTTGATGACTGGTCTAAATCCAGCCATAGCCCAAGCTCCGCCGGCGGCCGCACGCCCGGCCCGCCCAGCGCCGCCCACACGCGATCCCAACACGCCCGGTTATGTTACGGCGAAGGTCCTACCGGACGGCGCCAACGCTCCAGCAAACTCCGACGGAGACTTCATACTCGGTCCCACGCACAACCCCGCACCGGAAATGACCGCGCAGGAAGGCGTGCCGCAGGGAGCGGTCTTCACCTTTACCATGGAATCCACCGAGAGCAGGATTTATCCCGGCATCGCGCGCGAAGCCAACACCTTCGGCCAGGCAGACTCCACCGACCCCGCCAAGCTGGTTGTCACTACTAGCCACCCCGCCGCCTACACCCGCCGGGTGGCCGTGTATGTCCCGAAGCAATACGTTTCCGGCACCGCTGCGCCGTTCATCGTGGGGGCGGACGGACCGGACCTGGCATTGTTCACGGCCCTGGATAATCTGATTGCCGGGCACCGCGTGCCGGCCATGATCGCCATCTCCATAGGCAACGGCAGCGGCGACGCCCAGGGAAGCGAACGCGGCTTGGAGTACGACACCATGTCAGGCCTGTACGCGGAGTTCGTCGAGAAGGAAGTGTTGCCCCTCGTCGAAAAGCAATACAACGTGAAACTGACCAAAGATCCCGAGGGCCGGGCTACCATGGGCGGCAGTTCCGGCGGCTCTTGCGCCTTGATCATGGCGTGGTATCACCCGGAGCTTTATCACCGCGTTCTGACCTACTCAGGCACCTACGTGAACCAACAGTGGCCGTGGAATCCCCAGACCCCCGGCGGCGCTTGGGAGTTCCATGAACACCTGATCCCCAACACCGCGGCCAAGCCTTTACGCATCTGGATGGAAGTCGGCGACAGAGACCTTCTCAATCCGAATATCATGCGCGACAACATGCACGACTGGGTAGCGGCCAATGAGAATATGGCCAAGGTGCTGGCCGCCAAGGGCTATCACTATCAGTTCGTATTTGCCCGTAATGCCGGGCACACCGACCGCGCCGTAAAACAACAAACCCTGCCGGAAGCGCTCGAATACTTATGGCAGGGGTACCCGGCCAGGTAGAGTTGGGGCAGAGTTGGTTGATGGCGCTGCCTGCGATTCGCTAAGTTGGTGCTGGAGGCGCGCCCTGGACGTACATCTGATCGACGGCACCTACGAGTTGTTCCGGCACTATTACGCCCTACCCTCTGCGCGGGATCGGGAAGGCCGGGAGGTGGCCGCGGTGCGCGGCGTGCTCGCGTCCGTTCTGGGCATGATTCGCGGCGGCGCCACGCACGTTGCCGTCGCGACCGATCACGTCATCGAGTCCTTCCGCAATGGCCTGTGGCCAGGCTACAAGACCGGTGAAGGGGTGGCGCCGGATCTACTGGCCCAGTTCGATCTGCTGGAAGAGGTCCTCTCGGCCGCCGGCGTGGTGGTCTGGCCCATGGTGGAATTCGAGGCGGACGACGCACTGGCGTCCGCGGCGGCCACGTCGGCTCAGGATGCGCGTGTAGAGCGCGTCATCATTTGCACGCCCGACAAAGATCTGGCGCAATGCGTGCGCGGGACGCGAGTGGTCCAGCTGGATCGGCGGAAGCGCGTCACAATCGATGAGGCCGGCGTGGTCGGAAAGTTCGGCGTCGCGCCGGAGTCGATTCCCGATTACCTGGCCCTGGTCGGCGACGCGGCAGACGGCTACCCCGGCTTACCTGGATGGGGCGCGAAATCCTCGGCTGCGGTTTTGGCCAGGTTCCTGCACTTGGAATCCATCCCGGCGGATTGGCGCGAATGGCACGTGAACGCCGCCAACGCCAGTACCCTGGCGCACACGCTCGCAAACCAGCGCGGCAACGCACTGCTGTTCCGGACGCTCGCCACTCTCCGGACCGGCATCGCGCTGTTTGACGACGTGGACGAACTACGATGGCAAGGCCCCCAGCCCGGCTTCGAAAGCTTGGGGGCGCGGCTCGATGCGGCGGTCACGGCGCCAGGCGGCACGCGGATCGCCGGTCGTCAGAGACCTGGCCGGGCCTAGCTATCGCTACGCGGGTCGCGATTTCCGGTTGACCGATGTGGTGGGTATGTGGCGGAGGAACTGCTCGGTTAGTGCGCGAAACCCGTGCCTTTATGGAGCGGGGATAGCGTCTTCCGATGTGAAGGGCGAAGCCGGCAACCCGCCGGAGTTATAGAGATTGACTACCGGCGCATTCGCCCACCCATACCGGACATACTTCGCCTCCGTCACGCGTGGATTGCGGACCACCACGGTCTTGCCGTCAATGCTCGCGGTGGCGCTTACAAAGCGGCCGTCGTTTCCGGCAATCTCAAACCCCTGGAGTTCGCCTCCCTTGGCAACCAGTCCATCGGCCGTGTGATCGAACCAGACACGCACGCCTTCACCGTCCGGCGTTGCCTGTCGAAACAGCGGGCCTGAATACTCCACGTTTTCGCCGTGGGCCAGAGCCCGCGCAGCCAGGGCCAGGCGCGCGCCGACCGTCTGCTTGTCGGCGGGATGGACATTGTCCCGATCGCCGATATCGATGGTCACGGCCATTGCCGTATTCGCCACCGAGAGGCTGCGCCGTTGTGCTTCGCGGATGACGGCCCATTGTTCGGTGGCGTTCGATGCGTAGTTGGCGATTTGCACAAACAGAAATGGAAAATCCCCCACATGCCACTGCGCCCGCCAGTCGGCGATGAGGGCCGGAAAAATCCTGGCGTACATCGGTGCGAAGGCGCGCCGGCTGTTCGACTCGCCTTGATACCAGATGACGCCTTTGATCGCATAGTCTACCGCCGGGGCGACCATCCCGTTGAACAACGCGGCGGGAGCCCATGACGCGGGGTCGGGGCGCCAGGGGTGCTGCGGCGGCGTCCTGCCCGCCTGCCGTGCGGCCAGATCTTCGCGCTTTTCCCGCGCTTGGATCTCCGTAAGCTCGCCCTGCGTCTGCATCATTTGGGCGCGTGTAGCGAAAACAGGCATCAGAGCCGCGTCGGCGGAGATGGATTGAAGGCTCACCCATGCTTCGGCCACGGTGCCGCCCCAGGTGGAATCGATGAGTCCAATGGGAACACGCTCGCGGGCGTTCAGTTCCCGTCCGAAGAAGTAGGCCACGGCGGAAAAGCTGGAGGCCGTCTCGGGAGAGCACAAAGTCCAGGATGTGTCGCTGTTCCGGAGAGGGAAGTCCGCAGCCTTGTTCGGGATGTGGAGCAGTCGAATCTGGGGTTGGCCGGCGTGCGCGATTTCCTCCGCCGAGTCTTTCAAAGGGGCTCCGGCAAACCCTTTCAACGGCATTTCCATGTTCGACTGGCCGGACGCGAACCAGACGTCGCCGATCAAAACATCATCCAGGACGATTTTGTTGCCGCTGGTCACGGTCAGCTGGTAGGGGCCGCCGGCAGCCTTGGGAGGCAGGAAAACGCTCCAGTTTCCCAAGCTGTCGCCGGTGGCATCGCGGCTGATGCCATCGAGCGCGACCGCGACCTTCTCGCCAGCGTACGACCAACCCCAGATGTGTACCGGCCTATCGCGCTGCAACACCATATGGCTGCTGAGAATTCCCGGCAGTTTGGCTTCGCAGTTTCCATTGCGTGGCCAAAAGGCCAGCATCAGGGCGAGGACGAGAATGCGAACGGCAGAGTTGTTGGTCATAAGAACATTTTGATGCAAAACAACCCGTCTGTCACTTGGTGTTATCCTAACCTGCAATACTGTTCACTTTGGTGGGGCAGACCATCGCCCTTCGTGGTCTGCCGCATTTCGCGGAGCGCTGGAAATGCAAAGGATCTGGGCCGTCTCGCTTGCTTTGGCACTCGCGCTTGACGCAGCGGCCGCACCACAGCCGGCGACCACCGATGAAGCGCTCATTGCACGCGCAAAGGCGTACGAATTAAACACACCGTACGTGCCGCCTCCCGGCGACAGGCTGGAACTCGACACCTCCGGCTTCGCGAAAATCATGTGTTCCGCGGTGTTCATTACCGGGCTCGATCCGGATTTTGCGGCGGAGAATGTAGGGTATTTCACGAGCCCATACGAGCAGCGCGCGAGAGTCGGCAAACCGGTGATCGATCGCCTCCACAAGGAAGTGCACATTACCCTTCCGAGCGGCGTCACCCGCACGGCAAGGTATTTGGGAAGCCAGGGGTGCGTCACCCTGCCGCCCGGTGAAACGTCTCTGAAATTCACGCCCGTTACAGTGAAGAGCGGGTTGCCCAGTGCATCGGCGATGCCCTGGCCCATGGGCGACTTGCCGCCCAGCGATCCGCTCCCCAAAGGAATCGATCCGGCGAAAGTGGCCCAGGCGGTGGATGCGGCCTTCGAGCCGGCGGCGGGTATGACTGCCGCTTTCGCGGTCGTGTGGAAGGGCCGCCTGATCGGCGAACGGTACGGCGACGGCATCACCGCGCACACGCCCCTTGAGAGTTGGTCGATGGGCAAGAGCCTGACCGCCACCCTGATGGGCATCCTGATTAAACAGGGCGTCTACGATCTGCAGCAGCCTGCACCCATTCCGGAATGGCAGAGCCCGGGGGACCCGCGCGCCCGAATTCGAATCGCCGACATCCTGCACATGTCGAGCGGGCTGCGCATCCGGGCGCCGCAAGACCCGGACTACGATCCGTCGGGTTCCTATCCCGATCACTTGTATCTTTATACCGGCTGCGTGAACTCTTTTCACTACGCCGCGACGAGGCCGCCGCAGTGGCCTCCGAACACTATCGGACGCTATCGCAATACAGACCCGGTTTTGATTAACTATTTGATTCGCCTTGGCGTCGAGAACCGACGGGAGGAATACCTGTCCTTTCCGCAACGGGCGCTGTTCGACAAGATTGGGATTCGCACGATGGTGATGGAGACCGATCCATACGGTGATTTTCTCGGCCAAGGCTATGAACTCGCTTCGGCGCGGGACTGGGCACGCCTCGGCATGCTGTACCTGCAGGATGGAGTGTGGCAAGGCGACCGAATTCTGCCGGAGGGATACGCGAGGTTTGTGAGCACGCTGGCGCCCGCTTGGAAAGCCGATAACCGCCCGATCTACGGCGCCTTTTTCTGGCTAAATGGCGACGGCAGGTTCGCCATACCGAAGGAAGCATATTACATGGCCGGCGCCGGCGGGCAGTACGTGTTCATTATCCCCTCACACGATCTCGTTGTAGTGCGCCTGGGACACTTCAAGGGCGCAGCGGCTGGGGAAGGGGGCTTGAATAGAGCCCTGGCGCTGTTGATGCAATCGGTGGCCAAAACAAACTGACTTGACAGTGGGGCAGGACTCCAGTGGTGCGGCCGGCGTCCACGCCGGCCTACTCGTGCTCGGATATGGCTGAGTTGGTTGTGCGAAGAGCGGGTCCTGCGGCGGCAGCGCCTATGCGTTGGCGCGATTCAACAGCGCCCGCATGTAGGCGAACCCGTAGGCCGTCTGGGAGTAGTTGCCGCCTGCCATGGTGGGGGAGTGGTCCAGGATCACGATGCCATCGAAGTTCACGTCGTGTAGCGCCTTCATGATCTTGTACATGTCGTAGTAACCGTCATCCATAAAGGTCTCGACGAAGTGCGGCAGCGGTGCGCTCACGTTGCGGAAATGAATCTTCC
>Ga0302324_100002168_pt1 | contig 46324 bp, 35 predicted proteins | sample Palsa_T0_1_FD_201949 | JGI IMG/M metagenome (GOLD analysis project Ga0302324, IMG submission 201949) | Peat permafrost microbial communities from Stordalen Mire near Abisko, Sweden - Palsa_T0_1 | ecosystem: Environmental > Terrestrial > Soil > Palsa > Peat permafrost | place: Sweden: Abisko... | reverse complement strand
ACCAGCAGGCGCGTTCCCGAATCCGAGAGGGCGAAGACGATCTCAGCCGGATTCCACCGGATGTTGATCGGTACGATCACGGCGCCCGCCAGCGGCACGGCATAGTACAGCTCGAAATAGCGCAGCGAATTGAGCATCAGCACGGCTACGCGGTCGCCGGGCTGCACGCCCAGATCGCGCAGCGCGGCGGCTACCCGCGCCACGCGATCGGCGAATTGCGCAAACGTAATCGAGCGTTCGCCGTCGTAGGCCGCAATCGCATCCGGGTGAAGCTGCCTGGCGCGCCGCAGCGCATATAGCACGTCCATCGCTATGGCCTCCCCAGTACGATCACGCAAGCCACCGAACCCGGCCCGCCCAGATTGTGCACCAGGCCCAACTCGGCATCGCGCACCTGGCGCCCGCCCGCCTGCCCGCGCAACTGCGTCACTACTTCGTAAATCATGCGCACGCCGCTCGCGCCGATGGGGTGTCCGAACGATTTCAACCCGCCGCTGGGGTTCACGGGCAGGTCGCCCGAGAGCGCGCTACGGCCCTCGCCAATGAAGTGCATGCCCTCGCCCTTGCGGCAGAATCCCAGGTCTTCGTAGTTGCTGATTTCGGTCCAGGTGAAGCAGTCGTGCACCTCCGCCAAGTCGATCTCCGCCACCGGATTCCGGATGCCCGCCATGCGGTAAGCCTGTTCGGAAGCCGCGCGCGTGGCTGCGAAGCCGACATACTCGTTCGCCGCGTCGTACCACGGCCGTCCGCTGGTGACGGCCAACCCCAGGCCCTTTACCAGCACATAATCGTCGCGGAACGCGCGGGCCATATCCTCGCGGCAGATCACCGCGGCCGCCGCGCCATCCGTGGTCGGACAGCAATCGAACAACCCAAAGGGCCACGCCACGATGGGCGCATTCAGCACTTGCTCCTCGCTCACTTCCATCTGGAAATGCGCCTTGGGATTCATGGCGCCGTTGTGGTGATTCTTCACCGAGACCTTGGCCAGCGCCGCGCGGCCCGAGCCGAAACGATCGCCGAAGCGGTGCAGGTAGCGGTTCGCCGCCATGGCGAAGACGCCTGGTGCGGTCAGGCCGTCGTGCTGATAAGGATGGCCGCCCTCCCAGCCGAGGCCGCGCATAGGGCGGTCTTTGAGTTTCTCGGCGCCGGCCACCAGCGCTACGTCGTACATGCCGGATGCCACGGCCATCGCCGCATTGCGAAACGCATCCGTGCCGGTGGCGCAATAGTTCTCGACGCGCGTGATAGGTTTGCCGTACATGCGCAGCGCATCGGCCAGCGAGACGGAGGCTTTGCCGTTGCCCGCATACGGCGAGAAGGTGCCCAGCCAGGCGGCTTCCACCCGTTCCGGTTCGATGCGCGCGTCCGCGAACGCCGCGAATCCAGCCTCCACCAGCATATCTTCAAAACTCTGGTCGAAATTGTCGCCGAACTTCGTGCAGCCTACGCCGACGATGGCCACCTGGTCTTTAATCGATCCCGCCACGCGCTTAGCTCCCTGTGCCGGCCGGTGCCGGCCTACACTTCCAGTAATAATAATGGTCGCCGGGGCCTTCGCGCATGCGGCGCAGCACCAGCTCGACTTCCGTGCCGATCTCCACCGCGGCCGGGTCCACATCGGTCATCTGGCACAGGAAGCGGCCGCCGCCATCCAGATCCACCACGGCCATCACCGTGGGCTCGACCGGCGCATTATACAGAAAATCCTTCGTGAAGGTGAACAGCCGGCCGCGCCGCGCGAGCGCCTTCCCGATCAGGCCGCCATGCCGATGACACGCTCCGCACACCTTCGCGATGGGAAACTGCAACAGGCCGCACTGCGGGCACAGCGAGCCGTGCAGGCGCACGTTCTGCGTCTCCTCGCGCCGCAGCAGGACATTGGAAATCTCCGCGCCGCCGCCGCTTGTCCGCCAATATTCGCGCAGCTTGCGATAGATCTGATAGGTTGGATACTCTATCGTAGCGCTGTCCGCCTGGAGCCGCGCGCCGTCGCCCATCGACCGGAAGAGGAACCCGTCCGCGCCGTCTCCATAAGCGAGCGCCAGAATCAGATCGCCGGTCTTGGCGCGATCGAGCGCTTGCGCCAGCAGAAACAGCGGCATGCCTGCACCGGCGATTCCGATATCGCCCGCGCGCACATCCTCCACGCGCGCCGCCGGAATGCCTAAAGCCTTTGCCGCCGCGAGGTGCGCGCGCCCATCGCTCGACGCCAGCGCCACCCGCGCGATCTGCTCCGGCTGCACGCCGGCTTTCTCGAACAACCCGCGTCCCACGGCCACCACATTCTCGGTATAGCCGCGCGTAAGCGAGTACTTCGAGGCGAACGAGCGCACGTGCGCATCGGTATCCCGGCGCCACTCGTCCGGAAAATCGTCCGAGCGGGACGCCGCAGCCACAAGTTCCGCGATCAGGCCTTCGGAACCGACAGACACGGCAGCAGCCGCATCGCCGAAGAGCGCCTCCTCGGCCGATTCCGGTGCGCCGTCGCGGCAATCGGCTGCCGTCACCAGGGCGGTCCGGACGCTGCCGGCTGCCACCGCATCGAGCGCAGCCCTTAGCGCGGTGGTTCCCGATCGCAGCGATCCACCGAAATCCGCCGTGGCCGTCTGCGCCGGCAAATCGCAGGCGGCTGCGATCAGGCTGGCCGCCGAGCGCTGCCAATATGGCGCGGTGGTGGAAGCGAACGCCAGCGCCTCCACGCCGCCCGATTGCGCCAGGGGCCAGGCCGCGGACTGCGCCATGGTCAGTGAATCTTCGTCGAAATTCACTACCGCCTTGCACCCTGGCATAGCCGGCGCTCCCCAAGCCGCCGCGATCAACTCGCGGCGCATCCGCCGGCGAGGAACGTATATCGAATAACCCGTGATTCCGATCATCTATAACGCGTCTGCTATTGTACCTTCATCTCCTCAAGCACCTTCTCCGCCGTAGCCACCTGCCCCGCCGTTCCCCGCACGGCCAGCGCGTCCAGTGCACTGTACACGAACAGCCTGCGAATTCCGGTGTTGGCGCGGACCTGGGCAAAAACCTTCGAAAGATCCTGCGGCGGCTGGGGACTGCCAAGGTAAAACACCCGAACCAGATTTTCGGGATCGTCCGATAGACGGTATTCATGCGCCTCGCCAGCGTCTCCGGTTGCAGCTTGGCCGGCTACCGGCTTATCCAATTCATGCACCAGCCAGGCGGCCAGGCCCACGCGTTCCGGCGTCGCGCGCAAAACTATAGCCCGCCGCTCGTTGTTCACGAAGAGCCTCATGATATCGCCTATCGAACGAATCAAAGTGACCATCTCCTGCAACTGCTGCGCCGTCTGCGCATTCCGCAGTTCAAAGACCCGCGCCACTTCATTTCCCGTATATTTATATTCGTTTGGACCTGGTGCAGCCACGCCGGCTGGCCGATCGAGCTGATCGATCAACCATGCGGATAGCGCCATCTGGTCGCGGTTTCCGCGCGCAGCCACGGCATTCAGCGCATTGTAAACGAACAATCGCTGCACGTCCGCCACCGAGCGTACCGCTGTGACGATCTCCTGCAGGTCCTGTCGCGAGACGGCATTGTTCACATAGAACACGCGCACCACATCGTCAGCCGTCTCTGGCGGCCGGTATTCGTGTATTCCGGATACCTGCACGCTCGCCGGCACATCCAGTTGATGTACGAGCCAGTTCGCAACCGCGACCTGCCCCGGCGTTCCCGCTACCAATACCGTCTCATTGGCCGCGTCAACGGACACCTGACCGAGCTTCCCCGTCCCACGAAGCAAGACCGCCATTTCCTGGACTTGGTGCGCGTCTTGGCCCTGCGTGAGCTTGAATACGTGGCTGGCCTGCCCAAAAGCAGTCGAAGCTGCCAGGGCGATCCACAAGAATCGCATGTCGCACCTCCTGCTACCTACGACGGACGCGGCTGGTAAGGCGTGCATGGTTCATACCTTCCCCTCCGTCGCGGTCACCACCTGATTGGCCTTCACTCCGCTGATCCGGTCCACCTGGCCGCTGGGCCAGTGAATCTCCAAATCCGCCTTCTGCGCGCTACCCAAGCCGAAATGCACCCGCAGATCGCTCTGCGAAATGTAGCTGCTGCCGCTGCGCACTTCATCCATCAGCCGGCGTCCGCCCACCGGCGTGCAGTAGATCCGCGCGCCGATGCCGGACCGGTTCGATTTCACCCCGACCGTCTTTACCTTGAGCCAGTTGTTCCGCACCTGGCTGTCGCACCGCAGCAGTTGCGGCGTGTCGTTGACGCAGTTGATCAGCACGTCCAGGTCGCCGTCATTGTCGAAATCGCCGAAAGCGCAGCCGCGCGCCGAAGCCGGCTCCAGAATTCCCGGCCCGGCGTCCTGCGACACGTCCGCGAACCGGCCATCGCCCAGGTTGTGGTACAGCACCTTGCGCTCCCGGTAGCCCTGTTCATCGTTGGGCTGCCCGACTTCCGGATAGACGTGGCCGTTCACCGCCAGAATGTCCGGCCAGCCGTCGTTATCGAAATCGAAGAACCCCACACCCCAGCCCATGAAACGCGTGTTCCGGCCCAGCCCTGCCTGAAAGGTCCGATCCTCGAAGAAGTTGTCGCCCATATTGTGGTACAGGCTGGAGGTGTCGCCGGCGAAATTGGTCTTCACGATATCGAACTTGCCATCGCCATCGTAATCCGCCACCGACACGCCCATGCCGGCCTGCGGCTTCCCGTCCGGGCTGTAGGCCACGCCGGCTTCGATGGCGATCTCGGAGAAAGTGCCGTCGTGGTTGTTCCGGTAAAGCGCCGAAGATGTAGAATCGTTGGCTACATAGATGTCGGGCCAGCCGTCGTTGTCGAAGTCGGAGACCGCCACGCCCAACCCATAGGTGCCTTGCGTCTTCAAGATGCCGGCGTTCCGGCTGACATCGCTGAACGTGCCGTCGCCGTTGTTGTGAAACAGGATATTCTTGCCGCCCTGCAATCCCGGCGGGCCGCACGCCACCATGATCCCCTTGTAGAGGCAAGGACCCGATTCCGGTAGCGGCGTTGTCTTCGGATCGAAATCGATATAGTTGGCGATGAACAGATCCAGGTGGCCGTCCTTGTCATAATCCACGAAGGCGCAACCGGTGTTCCAGCGCCGCTGTCCGTTGCCCGGATCGGTCGAGACGCCGGCTTTCCTGGCAACTTCCGTAAATTTGCCATTGCCCAGGTTGCGCCACAGGGCGCAATCGCCCCAATAGCTGACGAATAGGTCGTCGTGGCCATCGTTGTTGTAGTCGCCCACGCAACAACCCTGGCCCCAACCCGTGCGCCCGACGCCCGCCGCGGCCGTCACATCTGTAAAAGTACCGTCGCGATTATTCTTGTATAGCCGGCTCACCGGCGCGTCGGCCGCCTTCCAATCGGCCTCGAAGCGCGTGCCGTTTACCAGAAAGATATCCAGCCAGCCGTCGTTGTCATAATCGAAGAAGGCGCATCCGCAGCCGGTGGTCTCCATCAGAAATTTGTTCTTGTCTTCACCGCCAAATACGGTCTTCGCGTGCAGGCCCGCCTCGCGCGCCACATTCACGAACCTTACGCCAAGCGGTTGTCCCAGCACAAGTTGATCGAACGAGAATACAGGCACGGCCGCGCATAACGACCGAATGAACTGTCTGCGGTGTATCCCGGCTTGCCGACTGTCGATGCCCGCCACGTAGTCACATTATTACACCCCGATCGCATTCGGGTCCACGCCTTCCAATATCCATATGCGACAGATGCGCCATGGTAGAGCGATGGTAAAGCTGGACGCCGCGGATCTTCGGGAGCAGGACGCACACTAAACGTACGCATCCTGACATGTAACAATTAACGTCCTCACGTAACCGCATGTTAAATATATGTAAAACAAGCGCTTATATGCTTTAACCGTAACAAACACGCTTGGCACTTGCTCTGGCTCTACTAAAGATCTATTATTCACTCACCGTCGATCCATGTGCTATGGACGCACAAGCGTGGGTAGCAAGCAAGGGTTAGTTTTGCTTTTTAATATTGACTGTTTTCCAACAAGAGGGAGAGGATATGCTCAGTCTGCACAAAATGGCTTCGTCCGCCGTATGCATTTCTTTGGCGCTGTTCTGCTTTAGCGGAACCCTAAGCGCCCAACAGGTTTTTGGTAGCATCTTCGGAACCGTGACCGACCCGACCGGTGCGGCCGTCAACGGCGCCAAAGTCACCATTACCGACGTAAATAAGGGTACAGTTTCCGAAGTCACCAGCAATGAGTCTGGCAACTACACCAAGGGCCAGTTAATTCTCGGCACGTACACGGTTTCGATTGAGGCGTCCGGTTTCCAGAAGGCGGTCTCGAGCCCCATTGACGTCACGGTGGACAACGCGGCCCGTTTCGACGTAGCCCTTAAGGTCGGTAACGTCACCCAAGAGGTAGAGGTCACGGCCGCCGCGCCGTTGCTTCAGTCCGACCGCGCCGACGTCGCGCAAACCTTCACCGCTCAACAGATTGAAGAGCTGCCAAGCATCGGCCGCAATGCTCAAGCCATGGAACTGCTGAATCCCGGAACCGTCCGCCTCGGCTGGGCGCATGCCTCCGACGAGAACCCCCAAGGCAGTGTGCAAATGGAAGTCAACGGCCAGTTGTTCAGCGCCATGGGTTATGAGTTGGATGGCACCACGAACCAGGATCCCATCCTCGGAATCATTGTCATCAACCCGACATTCGATTCACTGGCCGAGTTGAAGCAGGCCAACCAGAACTTCGATGCCGAATTCGAGTACGTAGGCGGTGGAGTTGCGACGTATTCCACGAAGTCGGGATCCAACGACTTCCACGGCGGCGCTTTCGACTACATCCAATCGAATACTCCCGGCTTTACCGATTTCGCCAGGAATCCATTTACCGGCGTGGCTCCCACCTACCACGACAACCAGTTCGGCGGGTCGATCGGCGGACGCATCATTAAGGATAAGCTCTTTTTCTTCGGCGATGCGCAGTTGAACCGGCAGTCCCAGGGCGGTTCCGTCCTGACCACGGTGCCCACGGCAGCCGAGCGCACGGGCAATTTAGGCGACTTCCTGTCGGCCGGGCCCGTCTATCAGATCTACGATCCAAACACCGGAAATGCGGACGGCACGGGCCGTACGCCTTTCCCCGGCAACGTCATCCCTTCCAACCGTCTAAGCCCGCAGGCGTTGGCGATCATGGCGAATTTTCCACTGCCGAATACGAACATTGAGGGTACCCCTTACGCAAACAACTACAGCGCTAGCGGCGCCGTCGGCATCACCGGAAACCTTTGGAATACCCGTTGGGATTATTACCTGAACCAGAAGAACACCATCTTCGGCCGGTATAGTTACGCCGCTTTCACCGAGCAAGCGCCCGGAGCCTTCGGTTTGGAAGCTGGTGGTCCTACCATCGGCAACTACGCCGGCGACTCGCAGGCTCTGAACCAGAGTCTGGCTCTCGGCTGGACGTCCACGATTACGCCGACTTTGGTCAACGAGTTCCGGCTCGGCTATATGCGGTATCACGTTTTCGATGTGCCAAATGGTTACGGAACAGACCCGGCCACCACAGCAGGCATTCCCGGCCTGAACCTGGATAAGACGTATACCTCCGGCCTCCCGGCCTTTTACATCGACGCGCCGTCCGGACTCCCCACCGCCGAGCTTGGCTATGCTTTGGGAGTCAACCAGTGCAACTGTCCACTGACTCAGACTGAGCGGCAGATTCAGTTTGTCGACAACGTGAACAAAATCCACGGCAACCACAGCTTCAAGTTCGGCGCCGATCTGCGCTATGCTCAGAACCTCCGGGTTCCCAGTGACACCCACCGCGCTGGCGAACTCACTTTTGACGACCAGAATACCGGCACCGTCCAAACCGCCGGCGGTAGTGCGGTGGATGGACTGGGCTTGGCCACCTTCCTGTTAGGCAATACCACCAGCTTCGGCCGCTACGTCAGCTCCAGCACCAACGCGCAGGAACATCAACCCCGCTTCTTCTGGTATGGCCAGGATGAATGGCGCGTCAGCCCGAAACTGACTGTTACCCTGGGCTTGCGCTGGGAAATGATCTTCCCAGAATCAGTCAACGCCGCGGGCAATGGCGCTACGCTCGATCTGGCCAACGGCAATATGTACGTGTTCGGCGAGGATGGCGTCTCCTCCCACGGCATTCAGACCATGAACTGGCATCTGTTCGCGCCCAGAGCCGGCATCGCTTACCAAGTCGATCCGAAGACCGTGGTTCGGGCGGGCTATGGCTGGTCGTACAACCTGGGAACGTTCGGTTCCACCTTCGGTCATAATGTGACCCAGAATCCGCCCGTTCTGACAAACCAAACTCCCAGTTCGCCGGGCGGTGTAAATTTTCTGCCGGTCTTCACGCTGGCTGACGGCCCTCCCGCCCCGCCGGTTATCACCGTGGGATCTAACGGAACCTTCCTGCTTCCCAACGGCATCAACCCGAAGTTCCGCTCGGACCAACTCACGGTGCCGACGATTTATCAATACAACCTCACCATCGAGCGGCAGTTGACCAACAAAATCGTGGTTTCCGGAGGCTATGTTGGAAATGAAGATCGGCACGGATTTATCGGGACAGGCCAGAGCGTGAACCCGAATGAGGCGATCTTCCACCCCGGCGTAACCAATACAAATCTCGATCAGCCTTACTACTCCCTGTACGGCTGGACGCAGGGCCTGTCCTACTATTGCAACTGCTCCAATGAAAACTACAATTCCTTCCAGGCGACCGCTAAAATAAACGCGATGCAGGGCTGGACAGTGCAGGGCAACTACACTTACCAGCGGCAGTTCGGCGATGGGTGGGGGTACGATTCCAATTACTATTTCCTGTATGGCGGTATCGGACCTGTGCCCGTGACAAGAGCCGAGGGCCAAGGATATAGCAGCCTGCTGCCGAACAACCAGATAACCATTGCGCAGAACTACGACATACCATACGGCCACGGACGGAAGTATGGGTCCAGCGTGAGCAGGCCTGTTGATGCCGTTCTCGGCGGATGGACGGTAAGCGGCATCACAACCTTTTACAGCGGTATTCCGATCGAACCGACCATCGACAACTATGGGTCGGGCACGCAGCCTAATGTGGGTCCCAACAATCGACCAATGGTCGGAACTGGGGCCGTATACGCGGCCAATCCGAACCGCAACCAGTGGATCACCGGATGCCCGGACCAGAACTGCTCAAGCGGGCCATACTTGTTTCCAGCGTCGAATACTTTCGGGAACTACCCGATCGACACTTTATACGGCCCGCATTTCATCGACCAGGATTTCTCGATCATGAAAACGTTCCGTATCACGGAAAAAGTCAGCTTCGGTTTCCGAATGGATTCGACCAACTTCTTCAACCATACCAACCTGAATACGCCGAACACTGATGTCGAGAGTCCGCAAGTGGGACAGATCACCAGTATCGCGTTCGGCGGTAACAACGGAATCGGCATGCGCAAGCTTCAGTTCTCCGGCAACATCCGCTTCTAGGTGTAGGACAGGTCTTCTGGCCTGTCTGGGCCGGCAGGGCACACGCTCTGCCGGCCTTTTCTATTTTGGGAGCGAGGCTTGCGATAATACGTCCATGCACCGGCTGCTCGCGGTTCCCGCTCTGCTGCTCGGTTGCCTTGCGATGAGCCGCGCCGAGCAACCCTGCGCGCGCTGTCACCCTTCCGAAGTTGCCGCGTTTGCCCGGTCCCCTATGGGCAGGTCCGTCAGCCCTCCATCGATTTTTACGGAAGGCCGCATCGTCCACAAGCTTTCGGGCAGCACCATAGCCATCCGCCGCACGGGCTCTCTACTCGAACATAGGTTGCAGCGCCGCGGCGTGGCCGCCGAATATCCCGTAGCCTATTCCGTAGGGGCCGGCATAGTGGGATATAGCTACATGGTCCGGCTGGGGCGATACCTATTTCAATCGCCGGCTTCTTACTACACGCAAACCAAAAGCTGGGACCTGACGCCCGGCTACGAGACGGAGCCGAACCTGGACTTCACGCACCAGATCTCCAGCGGCTGCCTCTTCTGCCACACCGGCTCCGTCAACCTCGTTGGGGGAACCGCGAATCAGTTCGGCGACCCTCCCTTTACGCCAATCGCTTGCGAAAGGTGCCATGGCTCGTCAGCCGCACACCTCCGGAGCCCCGGTCCGGGCTCCATCGTGAATCCGGCCAAGTTAGCGCCCAGCAGCCGCGACAGTATATGTGAGCAATGCCACCTGGAAGGCGAAGTCAGGATACTGAATCCCAGCCACGATTGGTGGGATTTCCAGGCCGGCCAGCCTACCGAAGACGTTTTTGTCACGTACCTGAGAACTGCCGCTCCGGGCACGCTGCGGGCGGTGAGCCAGAGCGAACTGTTGGCCAAGAGTCAGTGCGCCAGGCAAAGTGGCGGCCGCCTTTGGTGCGGCACTTGCCACAACCCGCACTCCTATGAACAGGACCGGGCGCAGGCCGTCCGGCAGGTGTGCCTATCCTGCCATGCCGATCTTTTCGCCGCGAAACGGCATCAGGCGGCCGTCGAATGCGTCAGCTGTCACATGCCCCGGCTGCGGCCCACTAACGTGGCGCACTCCGCTATCACGGATCACAGTATTCCGCGCACCTCGCGCGCGCCACAGCCTGCAGGCGGCCTCGCAGACGTCGACCCGCCCGAGCCGAAGGCCTGGCGCGAGCCGGCTCCCGCGTTGGTCGGCCGTGATCTCGGCCTGGCGTATTTCGATCTGGCGACAAGTACACACGCCGCGCCGGATCTACGAGAAGCGTATCGAATACTCTCCCAATTACCCCCGCTGGAGAGGCAAGATCCGGCAGTAGAGGCCGACCTGGGATCCGTCCTGCTGGCGCAAGGCGAGACGGATTTTGCCGTCCGCATGTACACGCGCGCCGCGGCGCAGCAGCCCTCCAACGCGCGATATGCATATTGCCTGGGAACGGCTCTCGAACGCGCGGGCAAAATGGAGGACGCGGTGAAGGAGTTAAGGCGAAGTATCGAACTCGATCCGTCCCAGCCGGACGCTTATTTGGAATTGGCCCAACTCTATCGCAAAGCCGGCCGCGAAGCTGAGAGCCGCAGCGCGCTTCGGGAGTATCTCAGTTTCATGCCGCAGAACATCCAACTGCGGTTGCCGGATTGAAGTGGGGCAGGCGTCCACGCCTGCTGCGGGTCTCCAGACCCGCCCCTTTTCCCCAACAACTTACGGTGGGTTTTCGACCCTGCGGCTGACCATCCGGATTGTGCAAACCCAGCTCGCCGGCCCAGCCTGGACGCCCGGGGGTGCCATCCGCCCGTTCAGGTCCTTCCAGTAGAATTTGGCGCACGTCCCCGTACCGGGTTTGAAGAACCTGCAGGGTCCTTTACGCCGAAACAGGAATAGTGCATAATGTTCTTAGGCCGGAAGGTCGAAGGAGCGTCGACATGAAGTATCATCCCATCGGCGACATGAAGTGCCCGTTCTGCGGAGAACTCAATCTGGTCTACAAGCGCCCCGGGCTCAGCGGCGACGTGTACCGCTGCGCCGCGGAGTTGGGCGGCTGCGAGCGCACCATCGTCCACCGCAGACGCAAAGGCGACTCGCGCTGCGGCGTCGTAGCCGTACTGAATTTCGGGCACGTGGGCCAGTGGAATCCTTGTATGCAGGCCGGCATGCAGGCCGGCCAGCCGGCCGCGCACCCGTCCGCCGGAAAGCCATGACGCCGTCATCGTCAAATCGTCGTCAAATTCATCGTCCGATATTGGCCGATCGTGTTTTGCTAAAATTGAGTTGGAATGATCCCGCTAGACGAACTCGAACGCCAGTACACTCCCCTCCGCGAACAGGCCTTGGCTGTGCGGAGGTATCTTTGACGTCTCCGCGCTGAAATCCAAACTCCAGGAAACAGAAGAGCAGACCGCCGCGCCCGGCTTCTGGAACCAGCCCGGCAAAAGCCAGAAGATCATGCAGCAGCGCAAGCGCCTGGAGGAGAGCCTCGGCAACGAGCAACGTATCGCCGCCCTCACCTCCGATCTCGACACCCTTTTCGAACTGGCCCGCGAGGGCGAAAACGTCAACGGCGACATCGAGCGCGATTTGCCAGCCTTCGGCCAGTTCATCGACCGCGTGGAGACCGCTATGCTGCTCTCCGGCGAGAACGACCAGCGCAGCGCGATCATGACCATCCATCCCGGGGCCGGCGGCACCGAAAGTCAGGACTGGGCCGAGATGCTGCTGCGCATGTATCTGCGTTGGGCCGAGCGTGACGGCTTCTCGACCGTCATCACCGACCGGCTGGAGGGCGAAGGCGCCGGCATCAAGTCGGTCACCTTCGAAATCAACGGCGAGAACGCATACGGCATGCTGCAGTCCGAGATTGGCGTGCACCGCCTGGTGCGCATCTCGCCGTTCGACGCCAACGCCCGCCGTCACACCTCGTTTGCGTCCGTCTTCGTCTACCCGCAGGTGGATGACGAGATCAAGATCGACATCAAGCCGGACGATCTGCGCATCGATACGTTTCGCTCCGGCGGCGCCGGCGGCCAGCACGTCAATATGACCGATTCCGCGGTGCGCATCGTGCACCTGCCCACCAACATCGTGGTGCAGTGCCAGAACGAGCGCTCCCAGCATAAGAACCGCGACAGCGCCATGAAACAACTTCGCGCGCGCTTGTATGAATTCGAGCTGGAGAAGAAACGCGTGGAGGCCGCCAAGACCGAAGCGACCAAGCTGGATATCAACTTCGGCAGCCAGATCCGCAGTTACGTGCTGGCGCCTTACCGCATGATCAAGGACCACCGCACCAAGCTGGCCATCGGCGACGTGGACCGCGTGCTGGAAGGCGATCTCGAACCCCTGATTCACGCCTATCTGGTCTTCCGCAAGACGGGAAAGACGGCCGGCGACGGCGGTAAGGACGAGCTGCCGGAGTGATGGCGGGCCAGGGAACCGACCCCGATCTCCGGCGCGCGGCGGCATTAATCCGGTCGGGCGGATTGGTCGCTTTTCCTACCGAGACGGTTTATGGGTTGGGCGCCAATGCGTTCGATGCCGCGGCGGTGGCGCGCATCTTCACCGTGAAGGGGCGGCCGCGCCAAAGCCCCCTGATCGTCCACGTGGATTCGATCGACATGGCGCGCACCCTTGTGCTCGATTGGCCGGACTCAGCCGATCGCCTCGCGCGCCGCTTTTGGCCTGGCCCGCTGACCTTGGTCCTCCCGAAGCAGCCGTCGATTCCCGATATCGTGACCGCCGGCCTTCCCACCGTCGGGTTGCGCGTGCCCTCCCATCCGCTCGCGCTCGCGCTGATTCGCGCGGCCGGCGTGCCCATCGCCGCGCCCAGCGCCAATCCGTTCACCCGGCTTTCGCCTACCACCGCCGAACACGTCCGCCAATCGTTGGGTAATGCGGTGGACTTGGTTCTCGATGGCGGCCCGGCCACGGTAGGCATCGAGTCGACCGTGCTGTCCCTGGCTGGGGAGCCGCGACTGCTGCGGCCAGGCGTCATTCCGCTGCCGGAGATCGAGTCGCTCATTGGCCCCGTGCGCTTAGCGGAAGGCGCCGCGATGGGTGCCCATTCCTCACCCGGAATGCACGCGCGGCATTACCGCCCGCGCACACCGCTTGTGCTGCTGGCCGCCGGAGACCCTGCGCCTGCGGGCCGGGGAGGATGGCTGCGCATCGGCCGCGAGATGCCCGCGGAACCGGCAGCCTATGCCGCCATGCTGTACGCCGCTTTGCATCGCCTGGACGCTCAAGACCTGGATTGGATCGCCGTCGAGCGCCCGCCGGATACCCCCGAATGGGCCGGAATCCTCGATCGCCTCACCCGCGCCGCTGCGAGGATTTAGCCGTGGGGCAGGCCATCGTTGTTGGTGGCCTGCCGAGTTCGAACTGTGGGGCAGGCTCCCGGCCTGCTGCGGCCTCGCAGGCCGCCCAACGCGCGCAGCGCCCTTTTTCCCGCCCCGTCGTGGCCGCAGGCCCGAGCCATTCACTCATCACGCACCGCTGCCTGTCAACTGAAAACAAACGTCCAACCCTAATCGACCCGTCAAGTTCGCGCAGCCGCCGTGCTATGCTCGGTCCGTGATGGGTGAGCGCCCATCAGGTCTGATGTCCCGGCATGCTACCCGATGTTACAAGAAGTCGGCTTGGTTTACCGGACGAACCCAAACGGAAGAAAACCGAACGAACCCAATTGGATCTTTGTTTTCACCAAAAGCTACCAACGAAAGCCAATTGGGACAAAAGGCAACGAAATGCATCACGATCCGACCTTTCCACTTACGTTTGCAGCCCTAACTCAGACTGACTTTCCCCCGATGTAATGATATGTTACGTGATGCAAGACAAAATGGAGAAGTCGGCGGGTGCCAGCGCCCCGGCGCCACCAGTATGCGTGCGCTACATCGCGCTACATAATGTTACGCTCGAACCTTATATGCTGGGCCACCGGACGGTCAAACTGAAAAAGGAATTGTGGGATCGCGTGAAGCGCTGCTCGGACCGGGCCGGCTACTCCGGCCCCGAAGAGCTCATCGAGCACGTCCTCGAACGCGAACTGGCCAAGCTCGAAGACACCCAATCCGATGAAGAGATCGTCAAGAAGTTGAAGGGGCTGGGCTATCTGGAGTGATGCTGACGCTCATCCCCATCAGCGTGCTGCTCGGTGCGACCATGCTGTGGGTGTTCGGGCGCACGTCGAATCAGAAAGCCATCCAGGCCGCCAAGCGCCGCGTGCAGGCCCGCCTATACGAGATGCGGCTGTTCATCGATGAGCCGTCGCTCGTCTGGAAAGCCCAGGTCGGGCTGCTCTCCGCGAATGCCCGCTACCTCAGCCTGATGCTCGTGCCGGCCATCGTGATGACGGTTCCGATGGTGCTGCTGTTTGCGCAGCTTGAGGCCTGGTACGGCCTGTCTCCTTTACCGCCTGGCCGCGCAACCCTGGTGACCTTGCAAATGAAGACTCCGTTGGATCCTGCGGCCGCGTCTCCCACCCTGGCAGCGCCGCCCGAAATCGCCATTGAGACGCCGCCGGTGCGCGCGATCGGCGAACGCCAGGTGAGCTGGCGCATACGCCCCACGGCTCCGGTCTCCGGCGTCCTGCGGATCGTGCTGCCAGGCGGCGTCGTGGAAAAAACCATCCGGGCGGGCGCCGGCCGGCACTACATCTCGGACAGGCGCGTCAGCGGCCTGTGGGAGCTCATCTGGCATCCTGCTGAGTCGCGGCTCCCCCCGGGCAATATCGACTGGATCGAAATCCGCTATCCCTCCGCCACCATGCACTGGCTGGGGCTCGACCTGCACTGGCTTGTCTGGCTGTTGCTGTTCTCCATGTTGAGCGCATTGCTCCTGAAAGGACGTTTCGGTGTGACCTTATGACGATTCAACGCGTCCTGCCGCTCATTGTGATGGCCTTGCCTTGCCTGGCCACCGCCGCCCGTCCCGGCGATTTCCGCGTCATCGGACCCGGTGGAGGCGGCGCCATGTTCAATCCCACCATCAGCCCGCACGACTCCCGCACCGTGTTGGTGTCATGCGATATGACCGGCGCCTATATCACACACGATGGCGGCAGTTCGTGGCGCATGTTCAATCTGCGGGGTACGGTGCGCTTCTTCGCGTTCGATCCGGGGCAGGCCAAAACGATCTACGCGGGAGTTCACGGATTGTGGCGCAGCACGGATGACGGGGAGTCCTGGAACCTGGTGTGGCCCAACCCCGCGGCGATTCAGGCTGTGCAGATGAACTCCGATCACGCCGACGAGCAGATTGTCGCGACGCCTGACCCGCTGGGTGAAATCGTGGCGCTGGCCATCGATCCGGCCGACTCGCGAACACTGTTCGCGGCGGCTCGCCAGGGTCGCGACGCGGCTTTATTCGTATCGCACGATTCCGGCGCGACGTGGCGTCAGCAGTCGCGCCTGCCCGAAGCTCCGCAGCGCATCTGGGCCCACGGTGGAACGATATTCACTGCCGGCCCGCATGGCGTCGCCGAAGTGCGCGGCGGGGAGGTGTCGTCCCATCCGGCCCCGCCTGGGATCGCCTTCACGGATATCTCAGGTGGATTCCCAACCGAGAGCGCGCCGGTGTTTTATGGCGTGTCGGAGCAAGGTGCGTTCGTCTCGCGCGATGCCGGCGCCACCTGGACCGCGATCCAGCTGCCGGGCAGCGGAGCTGCAATGCGGGCCGTGGCAAGCAGCGTGAACCACCCGGAAACCGCTTATCTCTCATACGGGCAACTGCAGCTCGAAGGCATGACCTGGCTCGGCGTGGCGCGTTCCAACGACACCGGTCGCACGTGGACCCTGGTCTGGAAAGAAGCGGACCAGGCCGCGCCGAACGTGCACGACAACTGGATCACAGAAAGCCTGGGGCCGGGCTGGGGCGAGAATCCGCTGGCGCTGGGCGTCGCCGGCCAGGATCCGAAGATATGCTACGGCACCGACTTCGGCCGCACCATGCGCACTGTGGATGGCGGCGCAACTTGGGAGGGGGTTTATAGCCGGCGCGTGCCGGGCGGCGATTGGACCACCACGGGTCTCGACGTAACCACCAACTACGGCATTCATTTCGATCCGTTCGATCCCCAGCGGCGGTTCATCACCTACACGGATATCGGGCTGTTCCGCAGCGAGGATAGCGGTCGCTCGTGGACCCGCTCGGTGGACGGTGTACCGGGCCAATGGACCAACACGACCTACTGGGTCGAATTCGATCCGGAAGTCCGCGGCCGCATGTGGGGCGTCATGAGTTACACTCACGACCTGCCGCGGCCTAAGATGTGGCGGCGCGCGTCCGTGCTGTCTTACAAAGGCGGTGTGTGCCGCAGTGAAGACGGCGGGCGCACGTGGCAGGTCTCGAATACCGGTATGCCGGAGACCGCTCCCACCCACATCCTGCTCGACCGGCGCAGTCCCAGGGACGCGCGGGTGCTGTATGTCGCGGCGTTCGGCCGGGGCGTCTATAAGAGCGTGGACGGCGGCCGGACCTGGCAGGCGAAGAACGTCGGAATCACTCAGAAGGAGCCGTTCGCGTGGCGGCTGGCGCAGTCCGCCGACGGGACTCTGTATGTGTTGCTGGCCCGGCGCAGCGAGAACGGCAGCATTGGCGATGCGGGCGATGGCGCCGTCTACAAGTCGGTGGATAGCGCGGAAACGTGGTCGCCCGTGCCGCTGCCTTCCGGCGTTAACGGGCCCAACGGCCTGGCCATCGATCCGCGCGATCCGCGGCGTATGTATCTGGCCGCGTGGGCGCGCGCCGCCGGTACCCACGGCGACGGCGGAGGTATCTACGTCACCGCCGATGGCGGAATCAGCTGGCGAGTGGCGCTCGATCGCGACCGCCATGTCTACGACGTGACCATCGATCCACGCAACCCCGCCCTGCTTTACGCAGCGGGATTTGAATCCTCGGCCTGGCGCTCGACCGATCGCGGCGAGCACTGGACGCGCATCCCCGGCTTCAATTTCAAGTGGGGCCACCGCGTGATTCCCGATCCGGAAGATGCGGCGTCGGTCTACATCACGACCTATGGCGGGAGCGTGTGGCACGGCCGCGTGGACGGTGCGAATAAGCCAGTCGATATCGTGACGCCCCAAATGGAGCCGGGAATGCCGCAGCCGGGAAGGTAAGCCATGTCAAAGATCGTTACCGTTCTCTGGTTCGCATCCGCCGCCGCGGCGCAAACGGTGGTGGTGCATCCCAAGCTGATCCACGATGTGCTGGTCAATCCGGGGATGGGCATTCAAACGTTTCAGCGCTTCAACGGCGATGCGTTGAACTCGGCACTGAAGTGGTCGGAAGAAGGTCCCACGGGTCCTTTGGCGGCCGCGGCGAGGCCGGAGTTTCCAGCCTCGACGATCGCCTATTGCCGCTGGTTTTGGGAAACGCTTGAGCCCGAACAAGGCCGCCGGCGCTGGGATATCGTCGAGAACGCGCTGGCGGAAGCCCACCGTCACGGCCAGACCCTCGCCATACGCCTGATGCCCTACGACCAGAAGCATCCGCTCCCGGTGTGGTATCAAAAGTCGGGCGCCAGGCGCGTCAATGCCGAGGGCGCGCCAATCTGGGAGCCGGATTTCAGCGATCCGCTGTATCTCAAATACTGGGGCGATCTGATAAAGGAAGCCGGACGGCGCTTCGATGGCCATCCGGATCTGGATACCGTGGACATCTCTTCGGTCGGCTATTGGGGCGAAGGCTGGAGCGACTACATGCCCGCTTTCCCGTATCAGAAGAAGCTGATCGACATCTGGTTCGATGCCTTTCCGGCCACCCGGCTGCTGATGAACTTCGATGAGCCGCGGGCCCTGGCTTATGGCACCGAACGCGGCGCGGGTTGGCGCCTCGACTGCCTCGGCGATCTGCGGCCGAAGTGGGCCCACATGCTGGATTTCTATCCCGAGCAGATCGCGCGCACCGGTATTCAGGATGTATGGAAACACAGCCCGGTGTCGCTCGAGACTTGCTGGGTGCCAGGCTACTGGAAAGAGCAGGGCTGGGACGTACACTACATCCTCGGCGAGGCGCTGCGCTGGCATGTGACTTCGGTGAACATCAAATCGAGCGCCATCCCGGCCGGGTTCGCTGCGGCTTTCGAGGACTTCGAACGGAAGATGGGATACCGCCTGGAGTTGCGGCGCCTCGAGTATCCCGGATCGGTGCGCAGCGGCAGCGCCGCGCCCGTTAAGATGTGGTGGGTGAACTCGGGCATGGCCCCGGCTTATCGCCCTTATGTACTCGCGCTGGCATTTGCTTCCGCCGGCGTGCAGGAAGCCGTGGACATCCCCGCCGATGTGCGCAAGTGGCTGCCGGGTGACGCGGTGGTGGAGGAAGACATCGAAGTACCTCGTCTGAAACCCGGCCAGTACCGCCTGCGCGTGGCGTTATTGGACCCGCGCACCCGCCAGCCCGCCATCAGGCTGGGAATCGAAGGCCGCAACCCGGATGGTTGGTACGACCTGGGATCCATCTCGGTCGAGTAGCTTATGTTCCTGGCTGCAGTCGCGATCGCCAGTAGTTTGCTTTTGCCCATCCCCCGCGCTAAACTCAGGTGTCTCAAATCCTGTCTTAGCTCGGAGACCACGAAGGCCTATCAGTGAAACTTGCTCCGGTGGATTACGTCATCCTCGCCCTGTATTTCGCCTTTGTTTTAGGCATCGGTTGGAGGCTCCGCAAGCGCATCTCCTCCAGTGGCGATTTCCTCATGTCCGGGCGCTCCGTCCCCGTCTGGATTACCAGCCTGGCCTTCATCGCGGCCAATCTCGGCGCGGTGGAACTCATCGGCATGGCCGCTTCCGGCGCCAAGTATGGCATCATGACGGCTCATTTCTATTGGCTCGGAGCCATCCCCGCCATGCTGTTCATGGGCATTTTCATGATGCCCTTCTACTACGGCAGCAAAGCGCGTTCGGTCCCCGAATATCTGAAGATGCGCTTCGACGAAAAGACCCGCGCCTTCAACGCCTTCTCCTTCGCGGTCATGACCATCTTCTCCTCGGGCATCTCCATGTACGCCCTGGGGCTGCTGCTGCATCTGGTGTTGGGATGGAGCTTCGACGTTTCCGTGCTGGCTTCGGCGGCCATCGTGCTCGCGTACACTTTCCTGGGCGGCCTCACCAGCGCCATATATAATGAGGTGCTCCAGTTTCTGCTCATCGTAATGGGGTTCGCGCCGCTAGCCATCCTGTCGGTCAATAAGGCCGGAGGATGGCAGGGTATGGTGGCCCGGCTTCCCCCAAACATGACCCACGCGTGGAGCTACATGGGCAGTCCCACCGAGAACCCCATGGGCGTCGAGATCTTCGGCATGGTTGCCGGCTTGGGCTTCGTGCTTTCCTTCGGCTACTGGTGTACGAACTTTCTGGTCGTCCAGCGTGCCATGGCCGCCGATTCGATGTCGGCCGCGCGCCGCACTCCACTAATCGGCACCCTTCCCAAGATGTTCCTGCCGTTCATTGTCATCATGCCCGGCATCGCCGCTCTGGTTCTATCCAAGATGAACCTCGGTTATAACTTCCCGCTGAAAGCCACGGGCGGTCCCGACTACGATCAGGCCCTCACCACTCTGATGGCCCAGTTCTATCCAGCCGGATTGTTGGGCGTGGGGATGACCGGCCTGATGGCCTCCTTCATGTCCGGCATGGCGGGCAACGTCACGGCGTTCAACACGGTGTTCACTTACGACATCTATCAGAGTTACATCCGCCCCGGAGCGCCGGATCGCCACTACCTGACCGTGGGCCGCGTCACCACCGTGGTGGGAGTGCTGTTGTCCATCGCCGCCGCCTACCTGGCCACCCGCTACAACAACATCATGGACCTGCTGCAGCTCGTCTTCGGCTGCGTGAATGCGCCGCTGTTCGCCACCTTCCTGCTGGGCATGTTCTGGAAGCGCACCACCGCGCACGGCGCCTTCTCCGGATTAACGCTGGGCACCCTGGCCGCCGTCCTGACCCTCTCGTCTACCACGGCCGAGGGCAAGGGCGGCTGGATCGCCAACCTCTACACCTTCCCGTCTCAAATGGCGCAAAACTTCTGGATCGCGATCATCGCGTTTAGCGTTTGCCTGGTCATCTCGGTTGCGGTGAGCATGTTCACCACGCCGCGCACCGACAAGGATATGGAAGGCTTGGTCTACGGGCTCACCAAGGTTCCGCATGACGCGGCCGCCAAATGGTATCAGCGGCCCGCGCCGCTGACTGTTATCGTGGTTATATTGCTCCTCATTCTCAATATCTGGTTTAGGTGATATGGACCTGAGAGTGCCTTCGGGCTGGTTCTTTACTCTGGTTGGACTCATTCTGCTAGGGATGGGCGCCTTCGCGCCGCACATGGGCGCGGCGCCACTCACTACCGAAAACGTCAACCTGTACTCCGGCGCCTGCATGCTGGTGTTCGGACTCTTTCTGCTGCTGATGGCCTGGCGCGCCGCACATTCGGCAAAAGGGAGCAATCCATGATCGAAGCCTTCCGCCGGCTCTACGGATCCGCGGATGGCGTCCGCGTTTTCCGTGCCCCGGGCCGCGTCAATTTAATCGGGGAGCATACCGATTACAACTTGGGCTTCGTGCTGCCGGTGGCACTCGACCTGGCAACCTATATCGCCACGGCCCCGGCGGCCGACGGCAAGCTGCGCATTCATTCGGAAGACCGCCAGGAATCCGCCGAGTGGCCTGTCGCCGAAATCGCCGCGCTAACCCCGCGCCGCCACTGGACCGACTATCCCATCGGAGTAGCGCAGGAACTGATCCGCGGCGGGTCCCCAGTCGAGCCCGCCAACCTGCTGGTGCGCAGCACCGTGCCGGAGGGATCGGGCCTCAGTTCCTCCGCAGCCCTGGAGGTTTCCGCGGCGATGGCCATGCTCGCCGGCCGCCGCATGGCTCCGCTGGAGTTGGCCCGCCTCTGCCAGAACGCCGAGCGCAACTTCGTGGGCATGCCCTGCGGCATCATGGATCAGTACATCTCCGTGTTCGGTGAAGAGCGCGCCGCCATCTGCATCGATTGCCGCAGTCTGAAGCACCAGGTCGTACGGCTACCCGAAGGCGCCGCATTCCTGGCCGTCAACACCATGGTCAAGCACGAACTGGCCGGCTCCGCCTACAAGGAGCGTACCGAACAGTGCGCCGCCGCGGTCCAAGCGGTCCGCCGCCGCCACCCTCGCGTCGAAAGCCTGCGCGACGTCACGCCGGCCATGTACGAAGAGACTGAGCCCTCCATGGAGCCCATCATCGCGCGGCGGGCGCGCCACGTGGTGAGTGAAGATGCCCGCGTCGTCCAGTTCGTGGCTGCCTGCCGCGAGGGCGCCGTCGACCGCATGGGCGAGCTCTTCGAGGCGTCCCACCGCAGCCTGCAGCACGATTACGAAGTAAGCTGCGACGAGCTGGATTTCCTGGTGGACGCCGCCCTGGGAGTCGAAGGAGTGTACGGCGCGCGCATGACCGGCGGCGGCTTCGGCGGGTGCACCGTCACCCTGATACGGCCGGATGCCGTGGAGCACTTCGAACGCGAAATAACCCGGCTGTACCACGAGCGCTTCGGTATACGCCCGCAGGTATACCCCGTGCGGCCTTCGTGGGGCGCAGAAGAAGAAAAAAATTTAGAGAGAATTCCGGCCGCCGCGCAACTATTGAGTTAAAGGAACATCCTCTTGGACGGTTTAGACCCCGTCCGAAAACGTCGTCTCGTGCGCTGGGGGGTCGGCCTCGCAACCGGCCCCTCCTTCAAACCGTCGCGCCATTCATCTCTTCCAACAGCCGCGTACGCTCCCGTTGTAGCGCACTCACGGCATATACTTCGTTGAGCCACCAGAGACCGCCGAACATGGCCGTGTAAATTGCCAGAGGAATCAGTTGCGGCCAGCCCGGCAGGCCCTGGGCCTGGTTTGCCGTCACGATACCCGCGCTCCCGAGCAGCAGCCCCAGGTAAGGCGGCAGCAGGTACCAATACTTCACGTTCTTCAGCAGCCGGATCTGATAGTCGTACTTGCGCAGCAAGGCCTGCTGGTAGTCTGCCAAGCTGCGATCCACTGCCGGCGGCGGCGCTTCGCGCCCATAGCGCAGCATGCAGAAGACGATCCACAAACCGCTGGCCGCTACTAGCAGGTGGCCGGCGCGCGATAGGGCATTCGGCGATTTCCACGCTATGAAGGTATAGAGCGCCGTTAGCAGGAGCGCCGCCAGGCATTCGCGCAAATTGCGAGCCTTGATCTTATGATCGAACCGGTTCGCTCTCTCCATCGCAATCGTTAACATATCCTCTCCTTTTCTGGGCGGACCAGTGGCCTGGCCGCGCCAGAGCTGATCGAGTTCGTCTCTATCGGCCATCGCCCGTCTCCCGCGCCCGAATGGCCTGGCGCAACTTTTCCCGGATGCGCGTAAGCCGCGTCGCTACGGCGCCTTCCGCCAAGCCGGTCACCGCTTGGATTTCGGCGCCGCTCAAGCCTTCCAAGTGCAGCACCGTGATTTGACGATCTACCGCCGCCAGGTCCCGGACCGCCGCGAAAAGCATGCTCCGCTTTTCCTCCGCCAGCAGATTCTGCTCGGCGCTCGAGCCGGCCGATGGCAGCTCCAACGGTAGCTCCGGCGCGACTTCCCGCTTCTCGCGCTTGCGCTGCTTGACCGTAGCCGAAATCGCCACGTTGTGCGCGATCCGGTAGAGCCACGTCCGCTCGCTCGCTTCCGCGCGATAGCCGGGCAGCGCCCGCCACAATGCCGCGGCGATCTCCTGCACCAGGTCCTCGCGGTCTTCCCGAGCTGCGGTGTAGGCGCCCGCCAGCCGTTCGAGCGCCGGTGCGTATTGTTCATAGATGCGAACAAAGGCGCCCCGAAGGAAGGCGGCCCTTGGTTCCTGCCCGGCGTTTTCGGCCACCATCTTCCTTTCTTAACAGGTAGTCTATGCGGGACGCGATTCCTTACGCGTTGCGCATCTACCGCGACAACCGTATGGCATCCTCGATCGCCCCCAGCGTGGCGCGCGCGGTGGCCGTCCAGGAAAACATGGCGGCGCGCCGCGGGCCTTCGATTTCGAACCGCGCGCGCAACGGTTCATCCGCCACCAGGCGCGCCATGGCGCCGCAAATGGATTCCACATTTCCCGGCTCGAAGCGCAGCGCCGCCTCGCCCGCGATCTCGGATAGCGGCTCGATGTTCGAACAGCCAGTGGGAATACCCGCGGCCAGAGCTTCCGCCACGGGCATGCCGAATCCCTCGAACGTCGAGGGATACAGGAACGCCCAGGCGCGCCGGTACAAATCGTAAAGTTGCGCCCGCGGTATCCAGCCGGTGAACTCCACAGCGCCGGCCAGCCCCAGATCCGCGCGCAGCTTTTCCAGGGCTTCGGCGTAGAAGCCCCGCAGGCCGGCGACCGCCAGCCGGAATCCGGGCTGCGCGCGGCGGAACTGCGCGAACGCCTCTAGCAAAGTAGCCAGGCCCTTGTGCGGATGCAGGGTCGAGACCGTCAACAGCAGCTTCTCAGGCGCACGCTGCAATCCGAAGAACACCTGATCCACGCCCAGCCGGACCACCCGCACCTTACCGGCCGGAAGGCGGTAGTAGCGCAGCATGTCCGCGCGCGTGGCGTCGGAATCCGCCAACAGCAGCGTGGCCAGATGCGCCGATACAAACAGCAGCACCCGCCAGAAGGGCAGGTCCAGCCGGCGGAAGTGCTCCGGATGGCGTTTGTGCTGCATGTCGTGAAACACGGTGACAGCCGCGCACCCGCAGAAAACCGGCGCGGTAAAGCCCGGATTGAGCAGCGCATCGAGCCCCAATCGCGCAACAGCCAGCGGCAGCGCGGTCTGCTCCCAGACGATGCGGGCCGGCCGGAATCGGGCGCGCACACGCATGGGCACGCCCTGGAAATTCGGCTGCCGCGGAAACAGCTCCGGCCCGGTCTCCCGGTTCGTGAAAACGAAATATTCGTTGCGCCCGTCGATCGCCGCCAGTGCGCGCAACAGTTCGTGCAGGTAGATCTCGGTGCCGCCCACGCCCCCCGGAATCAGGTATAACGCGTTTACCCCGATGCGCAGCCGCCGCATGTCACTGCCGGGAATTCAATTGCCGCTGCACGATATCCAGCATTTGACGGGCATGCAGATTCGCTGGATTGAGCGCCAGCGCGTGCCGGTAGTCCGCCGCCGCTCCGGCAAGATCGTTGGTCCTGGCGCGAACGCCGCCGCGGTTGTCGTAGATCATGTCGTAGTTGGGGTTCAGCTTCTCGGCTAGGGCCAGCGCGTCAAAAGCCTCCTGCCAGCGCGACCGCTTGGCGTAGACCATGGCGATTTGCGAATAGACATAAGCGGTTGGATCGAGCCGGGCCGCCTCCTGTAGTTTGGCCACCGCGGCATCGGGCTGGCCGGCGCAATCGTAGGCAAAGCCCCAATCGACCAGCAGGCCGAAGTCCGCCGGCGCCACTCGCGCCGCTTCCGCATACCGCGCTATAGCGTCGCGGCAACGCCCGCTAGTGAAGTACGCGTGCGCCAATTGAGACTGTACGCGCTGCTTGCCGGGCGAGTTGCGCGCGGCGTCTTCCCACAGGTCGATTTCGTTAGCCCAAAGCTGGTTCCGCCGATAGGTCGGAATGCTCAGCGCGACGGCGATTCCGCAAAGCGCGGCGGCCAACTTGCGGCGATCCACGCGGAGGCGCGCCAGCAGCGCGATTACCACCAGGAGCATGCCGATCATAGGCAGATACAAGCGCCGCTCCGCGACCGGATCTTTGATCGGCACGAACGACGACGTGGGCGCCATCAGCAGCACATACACCAGGAAGCCGTAAGAAGCGAGAGGATGGCGCCGCCGGAAGTAAATCGCGGCGGCCACCAGCGCCAGGATGGCCGCCAGTCCGAAGATGGCGCCGTGATCCAGGATGTTGCGCGAGACCGTGTACTCCCAATCCGGACTCTGGCCGAAGGGCAACACCAGCAGCCGCAGATAGACGAAGAAAGCGCGGCACTCGGTGAAGAAGTATTGGTACCAGGTGAAGTCCTTCAGGCCGAAGCCCGCGGTGCTGCCAGTGTACGCCAGAATCCTGGCGACGAACGCCATGCCGGCCGCCGCGCCCAGAGCAATGGGAACGTAAAGGCGCCAGTTTCGCTTGATACCCGCGAATGAGAAACCGGGATTCCAGTAGTAATCCGTGAGCAGCAGCAGAGCGGGCAGCACCAGCGTGTGCTCCTTGGTAGCGACCGCGGCGGCGAACAGCACCAGCACGGCCAGCGCAATTTTCCAGGAGACGGCCGGCGTCCGCCGGTACAAGTAGACCGCGAAGGCGGCCAGGAAGAACAGGACACTCAAGCACTCCGACCGTCCGGCAACGTAGGACACCGCTTCGGTCTGGACGGGATGCAGCAGGAAGACCGCCGCCGCGAAGGCCGGCAGCAGCCCAGCGGACGGGTCCGGCCGCAGCAGTTTCCGGGCGATGAAGAATATCAGGAGACTGTTGAGTAAGTGGCACAGGAAGTTGACGGCGTGAAAGCCGTCCGGTGCGTGAGAGACCTGATAGTTGATCCAGTAGCTGAACATCAGCAGCGGCCGGACACCGCGGACCCAGGCGGACAGCGCACCGGGAAACCCGGGTGTGTCATAGGGTAGAGAAATGTCGTCGAAGACAAAGGGTCCGCTTAATGCGGGCGCGTAGACCAGATACGCCAGATAGGCTAGGGCCGCGGCGGCAAGATAGACCAACCATCGTGTGCCAGGCGTGCCGGACGAGCCGGGCCGGCGTGGCTCCGCGGCCGCTTTTTCGGCGGCGCCCGGCTTCCCTTTTGTGCGTCCCTTGCGGCGGGCCCCGGAGCGGGCTTCGGCGATGCCGCGGGCTTCGGAGATGGCGCGCGTCTTAGACATGCGGCTGGCCGTCCCTCAAGGTTTGTAAGTGATACTCGAGGATTGCAAGGCGCTGCGCCAGTGCGATGTTATCGTCCCGCAGCTTGGAGATAATGACGGAGAACCGGTAAAACATGAGTAGAAACACGCAGCCGACTACCAGCAACAAGGCCAACGGCGGATCGGAGAGACCCAGCTTGTGGGCCGCCGCCTCCAGCAACCCGCGGGAGCGCGAGAGAACCACCAGAGCGGCCGCGGCCAGTAACCAGCTTACCGAATATTCCACGCGGATGTGCGCGCGCCGCACCGAGACCAGCACCAGCAGCAGCAGCAGGCCGCTCACTACCGTCAATGCATTTAACAGGCGGTCCATGGATCTCCTTCCTTACGATTTTCCGCGCTTCATGAAACGGCCGGACGGACGCCGCCCCCGCTGGTCGAATTTGAGCACATTCACGAAAACGCCGAGCAGCACGTGCACGATATAGTAGATCGATCGTACGGCCGTGATGGATGAACGGCCGGTGGTGCGCGGGTGCATCCGGCAAGGGATCTCCATGAAGCGGAATCGTCTGCGCTGCAGCACCACCAGCGCTTCGATTTCCGGGTATTCGAGGGGAAAGCTTTTGCTGAACACCTGCAGCGCGTTGCGGTTCACCCCGACGAAACCGGAGGTCGGATCGTGCACCCGCTGCCCGAGGATGGGGCGCAGCACCATGCGGAAGAAGCGTATGCCCAGTCCGCGGACCACGCCGGGGCGCCCGCCATTTCCGTTCACGAAGCGCGATCCGATGACCATCTCGCAGCCCGACGTTTGCAGCGCGTCGAACACTCGCGGGATGTCGCGCGGGTCATGCTGCCCGTCTCCATCCACCCGGATGACATATCCATATCCCAACTCGAAGGCCAGCCTATAGCCGGCTTGGACGCAGCCGCCCAGACCCAGGTGGTGCGGCATTGGCAACACCCGCGCGCCGGCTTCGCGAGCCGCTGTCTGCGTGGCGTCGACGGAGCAATCGTCGATCACCAGCACCGGCGTGCCCGGCATGACCGCATGGATGCCGCGCACTAGATCGCCCACGGCGGCTTCTTCGTTATAGGCCGGTACGACGATGAGCAGCGAATCGGACGGTAAAAACGTGGGCATAGCCGGCATGATCAAAGCTCGGCGACGCGCCGCGCCGAAATGGTGTGCGAGCCGAGCAGCCGGCGGTAGATATGCGGCGTGACGCGCGCGGTGCGGCGGATCTGGCGTCGCTTGCGCAACAATGCCGGCGCATGCAGCAGCAGCGCGCCGTGCGCCCGCAGCACGTAGTAGAGCATGCGCCACGCCGAGTCGCCTTCCAGGCGAAACCGGGCGGCGGCGCCGCGTCCGCGCAGCATGAATCGCAAATGCCAGCAGTACCGCGCCAGCGCCACAAATGGCGCGGCGGCCAGCATGCGCGCCGGAAAATTCTTGGCCAGAACAAACAGGCGGTTGCGCTCGACGTAATAAGCTTTCAGCCGCGAGGCGCGCCCCGCCGAATGCGAATAGTGGTGCTCGACGACCGCCTCCGGCACGTAGAGGCAGCGCCAGGCGGCCCAGCGCGCGCGCAGCCCGAGGTCGGTGTCTTCGCAGTAAAGGAAGAAGTCTTCGTCGAACCCGCCGATCTGTTCCAGCATGGCCCGCCTATAGAGGGCCGCCGAGCCGCTGGGGAACAGGACCTCTTCCGCCACAGGAAAAAACTTCGGCGGACGCCCATGGCCGCGCTGCTTGCTGCTGCCATCGCCGCAGACCAGCATGCCGGCCGAATCCAGCGCGTCTTCGCCATAGAGCCGGACTTGCGAGGCGCACATGCCCGCATCGGGCCGCGCTTCGAGCGCCGACACCAGGGCCGCCAGCCATCCGGGAGCGGGGGCGGCATCGTCGTTGAGCGTCGCCAGATACTTACTGCGCGACTGCCGGAAAGCGTCGTTGACGGCCGCGCCGAAACCCAGATTGCGCGGCTCTTCGATGACGCGCACGCGCGCCGGCGCCGCCGTATTGCGCCGCACCGCGCCGGAGCCGCTGTTGTCGACGATAATCACCTCGAAGTCGCTCTGCGTCTGCTTCTCCAGGGCGGCGACGCATTCCCAAAGCCTGGCGTCCGCGGCCAATGTGGGGACCACCACCGTTACGAGGAGATCGGGCAAACTAAGATTCTACGACAGTGGCGTGTTGCTCCGATGGGGCGGACGGTTTCGCTGAAATGCCGGTGGCGGTTGGCAGCCGGGTGGGGGCGTTGATGCCGGCCGGGATGGGTGGTCCGCCGGGCGCTGTGATTTAGGGCTGCACACGTTACATTGGGTTGCATCACATCGCATTTTGGCGCATGGACTGCGTGGACCGCGCCGAGGGCAGCTCGCGGCCATTTTCCCCGTGCGTGTTGCGTACGGTTGCTTCGGGTTGCGGCGGAGTTCGCATATGTTTAGGCCGCAGCGACGGGTAATCGTCGGCGGAAATTGGCTTCCGTATTGTGCTTTTGTTGAAAAGAAAAGGGCGAATTGGCTTCGTTCCGTCATTTTGATTTGGGTTCGAGCCGGTGCCGCGGCGCGGCGGGCCCTGGGGCATCGCCGGGTTTCGCCCGCAACGTTTTTTCAGGTTTCGGTTGCTTGAGGATTCAGCATGTTGCATTTGTTCCGTTCTTGTCTGGCTTTTGGCCGCCGATGAATGCCGAAGTAAGAGACGCTGGTCTAGAGTCACTGTTTTTTGCTCGCCCGACGTCACAATAGCACTACGGCGGCGAGACTTGAGGGAGGCAGCTGGCGGTTTGCGTTTGTTTTCAGGGAGATGTTGGTGAATGTCGGCGCGTGATCGCCAGACGTCAATGGTTCCTTTTTAATGACGGTCGTTCATCGGGCGCGAATGTGCTGGAGCGCACGGCGCGCGCCTAGCGGGCTGGACCTGGCTACTGAATCGTCCTTTCTGGCTTGTGGCGCCGGTGGGCGGCGGGACTGACGGGTCCAGGTCGCCCAGAACGAGCTGTTCCCGGGTGGCCGATCCGTCCGGCCGCATCCGCGGCTAGTAGGCGTTACTCGTCAACTTGACTTGATGCGGACATATTGGGATCAATGCGGCTGGGTCTGCCGTGGCGGATTCGCGGAGCCAATTGCGTTTCTCGTTCCCAATCCGCAATCTCTCACAAGGCCTTCGCGGCGGTGCCCGGCGGGCTGTGCGTCCACGCCGCGATGTTGGCTCGACTTCCCAGCGCCGCGCGACACGACAGCAACGGAACTCCAGGTTGCAGAATTGCTGACGACGGCAGCCCGATTGAATGAAAACTCAAGCCGAGCATCATCGCTCGCCAAGCCCCATGTGCTTCGTCGGTTTAGTGTTGCCCGGCGCCACAGCATGCGAGCCCCGAGCGCCGCGGAGTATAATCACGAACGAACGACTTATTCGGAGGTTGTCGATTGACCGCTGAGAAAACGACTCGACCGTGCCTGTTCATTGGCTCTTCGTCAGAAGGTCTCGAGTTCGCTAGGGCGGTTAGGGCATCTCTGGAAGCGGAAGCCGAAATCACCGTCTGGGACGAAGGGGGCTTCCAATTAGGGCAGACCTCCGTCGAAAGTCTTTCTCTGTCATTATCGCGATTCGATTTCGCTGTGCTAGTTCTAACTCCGGACGACGCCGTCCAGTCTCGGTCTGTGGAGTTCTTGGGACCTCGAGATAACGTCATCTTCGAACTCGGCCTGTTTATGGGAAAGCTCGGCCGAGATCGGACCTTTATCCTCCATCAGGCCCTCGGCGGCTTAAAAATCCCTTCGGATCTTGCCGGTGTGACTACTGCCCAGTATCACTGGCCAAGGAGCGATAACAACGCCAGAGCGGCTGTGGCCACCGCGTGTGACATGGTTCGCGAACGAATTCGAGCTTTGAGAACTCGCGGCAAGGAAAACGGGCTCGGTGAAGGTCTCGACTTAAGCCGCGTTCAGGAGCACAACGATGTTCTGTGGACTAGACTTGCAGGTTGTGAAATTCGAGTTGTCAACGGTCGACTGGAGGAATATCCAGCAGATGAGACGACGGTTGTTGTTCTTCCGTGCAACGAATACTTCGACGACCGGTGTGCTTATGACACAAAAAGCGCGCTAGGAGCCTATGTCAACAAAATGTTTGCTGGACAGGTTGACGACTTCATTGACGGTACCAAACAGGAATGCAAGAGGCGGCTAGGGCCCGGATCGGAGCAACAAAAGACCCTTGACGAGCGTGCCCTGAGCTTTGGCGCTGGTCGTGCGGTGCTTTTGTTGAAGCCTCTGGGGCGGCACGTTCCCATAGCGCTTGTGTCCACCACGACGCAACGCGCCGGGCATGGCCTCACGGCTAGGTCATCCTAACTTTTTGATGGCGTTTGTGAGTTGGTTGCTCGACTGGTTGATGCCCGCCTTAATGACGTTGTGATGCCGATTCTAGGAGCGGGCCATGGTCGGATTGACCCTGCATTGGCTTTCGTTAGTCTGCTCTTGGCCGTCGCAGAAGCCTTGCGGTCGACGCCTGGAGGAAGTCCGATTAGAACGGTAACAGTTGTGGTCTTTCAGAGAGATCCAAGCAGTCTACCGCAAGTTCACAAGACAGTTGTGAAACGCGCGCTTGCCCTCGTCGGAGCACCAGAACAGCAATCCTCGGTATCGGCGTAGAGACGGTTAGGACGATAAGTCTAGATGAGTGATCCCTTTAACCTGGAACGGTTTACTTCTGCGCAGGACCCCGTCTATGACGAGGTCATTTCAGAGCTACGGCGTGGCCGGAAGGCGGGACATTGGATGTGGTTCGTATTTCCGCAAATTTTAGGGCTCGGGGGTAGCTGGATGTCTCAGGCGTATGCGATATCCTCGCGTGCGGAAGCGGAGGCTTATCTTGCGCATCCGATTCTCGGCCCCCGATTAATTGAGTGCACACGGCTTGTGACCTCCGCCAATCGCTCTTCAATACACGAAATCCTCGGTTCCGTTGACGCCCTGAAATTCAGATCTTCAATGACCTTATTCGCTGAGGTCGCGAACGATCCCGCAGTTTTTCGCGAGGCGTTGCAGAGATATTTTGAAGGACATCCTGATCAACTGACCCTTGATCGGATCTGACCGCCTGAATGGACCGTGTTCCTGAGGCCTTACGACCCTCTAAGTCGGCCCGCCTGAACGGAAGATGCTCAAGACGAGGCTGGCTCCAGGCCGATTTTGTCGTTGACCGCATTTCGGAGCCGCTGCTTGCAGCCCAAATATCGCTCCGTGGTTTGAACGCTTACATGTCCGAGCAAGAACTGGATTTGCTCAAGCTCTCCGCCTGCCTCGTGGCACAATCGGGCACAGGTGCGGCGCAGATCGTGCGGTGCAACGCGATCCAGGCCACATTTCGCGGACCCGGCCTTTACGACGCCCCAGATGACCTTCGGGCTGAAGCCACTTCTCGCGATCCGCTGGGCCTTGTTGATCGCCCGAAACACCGGGCCGGACGTGATGCCGGCAGCGGTCAACCAAGTGTCGACCGCAAGCTTGACCCAGGTCGGTACTGGCACCGTTCGAACGTGACCACCCTTGCCAACAAGGTCAGCGATGACCCAGTGCTCTTCTCGCTGTTGGAGGTCTTCGACGGTTAGCCCGGCTACCTCCGCTCTCCGGAGGCCACAACCGAGCAGAACCGCGATCATTGCGTAGTCCCGGTTGGAACGTAGGCCCTCAGCAACGAACGCGGTGAGCAGTCGCTTCCCCTGATCCGCCGTCAACCAATTCCCGATGCGCATGCCGTGCTTCTTTACGCCCTTGACCCGTCGGATTCCCGCGGCAAGATCGGGGCTCAAAAGCCCGCAGTCGGCAGCTTCGTACGCCAATCGCCGAATCGCGGCAAGGCGCAGGTTGATCGTGGACGAGGCATATTTGGCCTGTTCGAGATTGATCCGGTAGCGTGTCACCACAGTCTTGTTGAACGCAAGGCGCGGTTCGGAGCAGTACCAGTCTATGAATTCACGGATCGCATGATCGTAGGATCGTTGAGAGCTGCGGGAGGTTAGGCTGTTGAGGACGGCGGATTTCGACTGTTCGAGATCCGGCAGTTTCAGAATGGTTTTTGGAGTGAGCTTACGTTGTTTGTTGGCCATTCCTGCAGTCTGCACGACGAGGTGCGATGCCGGCAGACTCTTCCAGGGCAAACTGGCGCGTTTGTGGGGGTGATGCGGCCGGATACGATATTCTTAGTGGGGGAGGTTACTCGCGTTGCCTGGTCAGGCGAAGTTTATTCGTGATGAGATCGCGGAACTGAAGCGCCGGAGTCCAGAGGATGCGCGCGCGATGGCGACAGATGCAAGAGGACAAGCGTCGGGCCGCGTCCGGGATCGATCCCGAGTCCTCCGATCCGACCTTGCCGATCGCGATGGCACGCGCTATGGGCGTGCTCTCCATCGAGGCGAAGCGCTCCAGGAACGTGGATCCTGACGGTCGCCACGGTATCGGCATCCCACCACCCGTAATCTGCACCAGGCTTGCACGGCCTGATCGACGGCGTCATATATGCTGGTCGCGCCCGTGGTTGGCGGTCGCCTCGAAGTAGCCCGCATCGCACGAAGGGAAGAATGCGTTTTCGCCTTTTATTCGCCAACAGATGATATCCTTAGGCGTGGCGTTCTTTGCGTCGGGTTTTGTAGTACGGACGTCAATAAGATAGAGTAGGCTTTCCATGGGCGCGATACGGTCGGAGGTTCTGACGTGGGCGCGGGAGACGGCGGGGCTGTCGCTCGAAGAGGCCGCGCGTGCGATCGGACTGAAAGAGGCAAGGGGCGAAACGGGACCGGAGCGCCTGGCGAAGATCGAAGAGGCGGGCGATCCGCCGCGCCCGCTTCTCCTAAGAATGACAAAAGCGTACCGTCGCCCTCTTTTGGTGTTTTACCTGAGCCAGCCACCAAGGAGAGGCGACAGGGGGCAGGATTTTCGTACGCTGCCGGGCGAAGATGCGTATAACCCCGACCTCGATGCGCTGATCAGGGATATCAAGGGACGTCAGGGTCTGATCCGCTCGATATTAGAAGACGAGGAAGCGGAAGGGCCCGGCTTCGTCGGCACGGCGACCATGAAGATGCCAGCCGCCGAGTTGGCGCGACGGATATCGGAAAATCTGGGATTTTCGCTGGGTGCGTTCCGTGGCGAGAAGACTGGCGATGACGCATTTGCGTATTTGCGCGCACGGATCGAAGCCGCCGGTGTTTTTGTGCTGCTGCTCGGCAATTTGGGCAGCTATCACAGCAATATCCCGTTGGAAATCTTTCGAGGTTTTGCGATTGCCGATCCGTTGGCACCCATGATCGTCATCAACGATCAGGATGCGAAAACGGCGTGGTCGTTTACCGCGCTTCATGAGCTTGTCCATCTGTGGCTTGGCAAGACGGGTGTCAGTGGTACGGATGCGACGGCGCAAATCGAGCAGTACTGCAACGATGTGGCCGGCGAAATCCTGCTTCCTGCAACTGAGCTTGAGGGGTTTCCTAAGCCATCGAAAATAGAGAAGATGGCGGCCGAAATGTCCAAGTTTGCCGAAGTTCGGCGAATTGGCCGGTCGATGGTGGCTTATAAGCTGTTTCGCGCCGGACGCTTGCCGCGGCCCGTATGGATGAGTTTGACTGCGCGATTTCGGGAGGAATGGCTGGCGCAGAAGCAGCGGCAGGCAGACAAGCAAAGGGCTGCGGAAGGCGGGCCGAGCTATTATGTCGTCCGGCGGCAGCGCGTAGGCGATGCTCTCCTCGGGTTGATGCGCCGGGCACTGGATGAAGGGAACACCACTTATACGAAAGCGGGCCGTGTGCTGGGCGTCAAGCCCACGAATGTAGAGCCGTTGCTGGCCTACGGACCGAATCGGGGCCTGCGATAAACAGTGCTCTATCTCTTCGATGCGAACACATTGATCACGGCGAACAACACCTACTATCCGATTGATCAGGTCCCGGAATTTTGGGAATGGCTGCAGTTTCAGGGATACGCCGGTAATATCAAGGTTCCTCTCGAAATCATGGAAGAAATCTTGGTGGGCAGGATTGACGATCCGTTGGTGGTGTGGATCAAAGACACGGCAAATAAACAGGCACTACTTTTGGATGAGGTCGCTGACCAGGATATTGTGAATTCGGTTGTGGAAGTCGGATACGCCGACGATCTTACAGACGATGAGCTAGAAGAGGTAGGGCGCGATCCATTTCTGATCGCTTATTGTCTTTCTGGAAACGATCGTTGCGTTGTGACGAACGAGGTATCTGCCCCGAGCAAGAAACGGCAGAATCGAAGAATTCCTGACGTCTGCGCACAGTTTGGACTTGAGTGCTGTACACCGTTCAAAGTGAACCGCGAGTTAGGATTCAAGACAGGCTGGAAGGTTTGACAAGCGGCGGGCTCTGCGCCGCTGATCGCGATGTCCCTGGGCCCATTAAAAGGGGATGATCGCCGCCGTGGTCCTTCGGCCACGGCCTTTCCCCTCTTTCCCGATTCTCTCGGAACGGCGCTCGCCGTCAGAGTTCCGCTTCGCCGCGACAAATCCCGGTCGCGGAAGCGCGGACCGATTACTCCTCATAAGTCGGCCAGCATCCTTGGATGAGATCCCGCTCCGGCCAGCCCGACCCGGATCGATCTTGTGAAACGTCGATCTCTCTAATGGAAGCTAGCTGTGTTCACCAAAAGCCTTCCCGCTTTGGGGTAGAACACGATTAGAGGTGGCCGCACTACAAAACGAAACAACCTAGTCGGCCTGCCGACCGCCCATGCGAATGAAAATGGGCGTGGCACCGTTCTGAGCCCACATGCGAAGCTGTGATCCATTGATTTGCAAAGGCCACGCTTCGGAGAATTTTCGGAAGAAGCCTATACGCCTTCCCAAGTTTCGGCCGTCACGGGCCTTCCGCTTCCTGCGGTGCACAACGCGATTGAAGACAAATTGATCCGCCCCAAACGAGTCCGCGAAGGGCATTCCGTCCAGCGACTGCCTTCCAGGTCTCAGCCGTTTATCTGCGGATGGAGGCCACACAGGACTGAGATCGCCACTGTTGCCCGCACGGCGCCAAGTGGCGCGAGGTGGAGGCTGGATCTCGCCGCTTGGCCGAGGCAACACGCATGGTGGAATCCGATCAGGAAATCATGCGCGGTGTACCGGTGTACAAGGGGACTCGGATTCTTGTCCACACAATCGCCGACATGCTGTCGCAAGGAGCGACCGTAGCCGAAATTCTCGAAGGGTATCCCGCGCTCACTCGTGAAAGTCGAGTTGGAGCCGATGTATGCCAGGGGCATTTCCTCGCAGAGGGCGTCCTGTCATCCGGCCGTGGGCCAAGCGTCCGCCGCGACGCCATAGCGAACGGCGCCCTGGCGAAATTGAGGAAGTTCCTAATCGATGAGTGCCTTCACACGTCGCTCGTGACCCTGGCGCACGAAGCCGGCCACTTGTGCGACCAGGTGAACTTCCTCGGGTTGGGCGGACACAAGGACTGGCAGTTGACGACTAGAATCCGCAACGAGGACTACACCTTCGTCACGAACAACCGCACGGATTTCACCTCTCTCTACGCTAGAGAACGACTACACTCCGGATTAGTCATTATCCTTCCGAACGTTATTCCATAGCGCCAGCGGGAGCTATTCCGCACCTCACTGTTACACATCGGCACCCGAAATCCGATAAACACCGACCAGGTCTTGGAAGGGCCGGGCGTCAAACAGCGTCCGCGTGGCCAACTCCTGCTTTAGCGTAGCTGCTGTGCTTGTGAGATCCCGATATATGGCCCGCAGTTCGCGAACCGTCGGCTTGTGGCGGCTCCTAGCCAACGCGCTTGTCAGCTCTCGCAGTACGCCAACGGGGCGGCCGTCGTGAATATAGGGTTTCCGTCCCGTTGAGATCGCTTAGGGATTTCAACACCCGAAATCTCTTCGCTTCAAAAATGTACCACCGATGTTCCTTGTGAACGTGTTCTGCCTGGGCTACTGCGGGTCCGAGCTCGAACGGCATATTAAATCGAGGCGTATTCGGCCCGTGGGTATCCACCTCTACACGGGAAGGATCGTGAAAAGAGTACCGGCACTGTTCGAGTAAAGGCATCAGTCGATCAAGACGCCGTTGACTTCCCGGAATCTGCAAAACGGCCTGCGGAATCAATCCGAACCCGCTTAGTTAGCCCGGCGATGAAGGCAAGGTGTAGAGGCTCGAATTGCTCGTCAAAAGGAATGTTCAAGAAGGCGAAGGTCGGATCTGTTTTTGGGGGGTGGCTGCGTGGTCCTGGCATCCTTATTATCAGCGGGTGCTTGGACGGAACTTCTTGGCACCAGCGCGGCGCAGAGCCTTCTTCCGCGCTTTGGCCCCATCGCCTGCGCCGTTTCCCGCCTCGCTCAGGTTCATCAGCGTCCTAACACGCCGAACGCGGGAAGCTGGCAGGCCGAGCTTTTGGGCCACTTCGGATGTTGTCGGAAAACGAGCGGTTATGAGGGCCTTTGCCATTCGTCCTCAATCCCAGTTCATTATCGCGTAAATTGGCAAACGCCCACGATGGTGGCGTATGCGGCCCTGCAGAACGATCGTAACGACCACTTGCCACCAGCGGTTCACGCGCGGGAATCCTTACGCCGAACGCCCTCGTCCCGAACGGATACAGCCGCCTTACACGTCCAGATTCTTAACATCCAGCGCGTTATCCTCAATGAACTTCCGCCGGCTCTCCACATCCTCGCCCATCAGCGTAGAGAAAATCTCCTCGCTCTCCACCGCGTCTTCCAGGCGCACCTGCAGCAGCGTGCGCTTCTCCGGGTTCATGGTCGTTTCGGCAAGCTGCTCGGCGTTCATTTCGCCCAGCCCTTTATAACGCTGCACCGAGGCGTCCCGCTTGCCTTCCAGCTTCACGAAGGCGAGCAGTGTCACCGCGTCGGGCTGCGTGTCGCGATGCTCGCCGCGCACCACCACGAACGGCGGATTGTTGTACTTGGCAATCTGGCGCGCGAGCGATCGGAATTTCTTGTAATCCGGCTGCGCGGCGAAGTTCACGCCGATGTGCCGCTCGGCATTGGTGGAATCGTGGAACATCACCGTCCAGGCCGAGTGCTCCTCGTCGGCCACCACCGTCGCCGGAACCTGCGCGGCCTTCACCGCTGCCGCCACCTGCTCCATGTTCTCCTTGTCCTGGAAATCGGCCTTGTGGTCCGCGCGCAGCTCGGCGTTGCCCAGTACCGCCACCACACGGGCGTCCCGCAGGCGCCGCTCCACCTTATGCGACATCTGCTCAAACTCGTCCAGGCTCATCAGAAACGCGCGTAGTTCGCCGCCTTCGAGCGTGGCCTGCGCGCCCGTGCCATTTGAGCCCACCTGCACGGTCAGGTTCTCCGTGGCGCGGCGCATGATCTCGCGCGTGAATTCCTTTTCGTCCTTGATATACTTCTCGGACTTGCCCTTCTTGATGCGGTAAAGCGGCGGCTGCGCGATGAAGATGCGCCCGCGATTGATCAGCTCGTTCATGTGCCGGAAGAAGAAGGTCAGCAGCAGCGTGCGGATGTGCGAACCGTCCACGTCGGCATCGGTCATGATGATGATCTTGCCATAGCGGATCTTAGCTGCGTCGAAATCGTCTTTACCGATGCCGGTGCCCAGCGCCGTGATCATGGCGCGAATTTCCTCGTGGCCCAGCATCTTGTCGTAGCGCGCCTTCTCCACGTTCAGGATCTTGCCCTTCAGCGGCAGGATAGCCTGGAAGCGGCGGTCGCGGCCCTGCTTGGCGGTGCCGCCGGCCGATTCGCCCTCCACCAGGAACAGCTCGCAGCGCTCGGGATCCTTCTCCTGGCAATCGGCCAGCTTGCCGGGCAGACCGCCGGAATCGAGCGCGCCTTTGCGCCGGGTCAGGTCGCGCGCCTTGCGGGCCGCCTCGCGCGCGCGGGCCGCGTCGATCGCCTTCCCCACGATCTTGCGCATCACCGCCGGATTCTTGTCGAAATATTCGCCCAGCTTGTCGTTGACGAACTGAGTCATATATCCCGCGATATCGCTGTTCAGCTTGCCCTTGGTCTGGCCTTCGAACTGCGGCTGCGGAATCTTGACGCTGACCACGGCCGTGAGGCCTTCGCGCACATCGTCGCCGCTAAGGTTCTCCTTGACGTCTTTGAACAGTCCGGCCTGCTGCCCGGAGGCGTTGATGGTGCGCGTGAGCGCGGTGCGAAAGCCGGTCAGATGCGTCCCGCCATCCACCGTATTGATGTTGTTGGCGAAGCTGAAAAGGCTCTCCGAATAGCCGTCGTTGTATTGCAGCGCCACTTCCATCGAGAGCGTACCCGCGTCGTTGGGCAATTCGCGGTCGGCTTCGAAGTGAATGGGTTTTTCGTGCAACACCGACTTGCCTTTGTTCAGATGCTTGATGAACTCCGCGATGCCGCCGCTGTACAGGAACTCGTGGTTCTTCACAGGGTCCACGCGCTCGTCGCTGAGCGTGATCTTCAGGCCCTTATTCAGGAACGCCAACTCGCGCAGCCGCTGGGCCAGCGTATCGTAATTGTAGGCGGTCTCCACCATGATCGTAGGATCCGCCTTGAAGGTGACACGCGTGCCCGTCTTCCGGCCGGCTTTGCCCGCCTTCAGCAGCGGACCTTTCGGATGGCCGCATGCATACTCCTGCTGCCATGTATAACCCTCGCGCCAGATTTCGAGCTCCAGCCGCTCCGAGAGCGCGTTTACGCAGCTCACGCCCACGCCGTGCAGTCCGCCCGATACCTTATAGCTCTTGGAATCGAACTTGCCGCCGGCGTGCAGCCTGGTCATCACCACCTCCGCGGCCGAGACGCCTTCCTCGTGCATACCCACCGGAATGCCGCGGCCGTTGTCGACCACGGTAACGGAATTGTCGATATGGATGGTCACATCGACTTGCGTGCAATAGCCCGCCAGGGCTTCGTCCACGGAGTTGTCGACCACCTCGTAAACCAGGTGATGCAGGCCCATTTCGCCAGTCGAACCAATGTACATGGCCGGCCGGAGGCGCACGGCCTCCAGGCCTTCCAGAACTTTGATACTGCCGGAATCGTAAACTTCTACCGGGGTGCTTTCGTCGATCGTCGATGCCATTGGGTTAGCTCTTACTGCACTTGCAATACTTCGCCACCAGATTCGTGCCGGATTCCTGTCAAATTCTCATGGGCATTACCACGTAGCGGTAATGGTCCTGGGTTCCATCGCTCACCGGGCGCAATTCGCCGGCGCTCTTCTGGTCCTTCAACTCGAAGGCTATTTGCTCCTGATTTGTGGCGCCCAGAAAATCCAGCAGATACTGGGCGTTGAAGCCAATCTCCATATCCGGGCCCGCATACTCGCTGGGCACGCTCTCTTCGCTTTCTCCGGTCTCCACGGCAGACGAGAAGATCTTAACTTCGCCGGCGGTGAACTGCACGCGGATGGCGCGCGAGCGCTCGTCGGCAAACTGCGAGACGCGTTGGATTGCCGAGCGAATCTCATCGCGATTCAGCTTGGCCGTATGCACGTTGTCCTTGGGCAGCACCTTGTCGTAGTCCGGGAAATTGCCCGTGAGCTTGCGCGTAATCAACAGCCGTTCGCCAAACTGGAAGAACAGATGGTTCTCGTCGCCGGCAAAAACCAGCTTACTATCGGCGCCGCTTTCATCCGCCAGCTTTACGATCTCGGCCATGGCCTTCTTAGGAACCAGCGCGCGAAAGCTCTTGCCGGTGCTGGCCGCGGGCGACACGATCTCCACGTAAGCCAGGCGATGGCCGTCCGTGGCGACCATGGTGGTCGAGTCCGACTTCAGCAACAGCAAAGCGCCATTCAGTGTGAAGCGCGATTCCTCGAGCGAGATGGCAAACGCGGTACGCGAGATCATAGACGCCAGCATCTTCACCGGAATTTCCGCGATGGCTTCCGGCATTTGCGGCAACTCCGGGAAACTCTCGCGCGACATTCCGGCGATGCGCGTACGCGACCGGCCACAGGTCAGGCTGGCCCAATGGTTCTCCAGGAACTTGACGTTCAAATCCGCATCGGGCAGCAGCCGCACGTAGTCGAGCAGCTTGCGCGCCGGGATCGTACCGGATCCCTCCTTCTTGACCTTTGCCGGACAAGAGCAGCGGATGCCCAACTCCAGATCGGTAGCGGTAAGCGTGATCCGGTCGTTGCCGGCCTCTAAGAGCACATTGGAAAGGATTGGAATGGTGGTCTTCTTCTCGACCACACCTTGAGAGAGGCTCAGTTCTCGAACGAGGTCTGCTTTACTGACGGTGAACTCCATGTGGTCTTAGCTCCTAATCTCTCGGTATATTTAGATGCAGTAGAAGAGCAGAATTCATAGGCCCTGTGCAAATTGTTGAAGACATCCTAAATTATACTAAATTATAGTAGTTTTGGCTAATGCCGACCTGAGGATTTCAGGTGCGGATGGGTGCAGAAACAGGTCTTCAGAGAGTTCTTCCACCAAGTCCACAGGCGATCCTCACCCGTGCCTGTGGAAAATTTAGTTAACGTCATTGTAATGAATCGATTAGCGCGTGGATGATCCTGTTCAATTCGGGATCGGTATGGCGCTGCTTCTCGATTTTCTTGACCGAGTGCAGCACAGTGGTGTGATGCTTGCCTCCGAATGCCCTGCCGATCTCCGGCAGGGAGGCCGGCGTCAGCTCTTTGACCAGGTACATGGCCACCTGCCGGGGCACTACGATTTTCTTGGTGTTGCTCTTTTCTTTGAGCTGGCTCTGCCGGATTCCGTACCGCTCGGCTACGCCTTTTTGGATGGAATCGATGGTTACTTTGCGATCCTGTGCGTAGACCAGGTGCCGCAAGACCTGCTGCGCCATGGGCAGATTGATCGCCGATCCGGTCAGGGAAGAATAGGCAATCAGTTTGACAAGCGCACCTTCCAACTCGCGTACGTTGGACTTGGTCTTGATGGCCATGAACGTTCGTACGTCTTCGGGGAGCGCCACGCCTTCCACCTCGGCCTTCTTGTCCAGAATCGCCATCTTGGTTTCCAGATCGGGCGGCTGGATGTCGGCCATCAGGCCCCATTCGAACCGCGAGCGAAGGCGGTCAATCAGGCCAGGGATATCCTTTGGCGGTGCATCGCTCGAGATCACAATCTGCTTCTGATGATCGTGTAGTTCGTTGAAGGTATGAAAGAATTCCTCCTGTGTGCGATCCTTGTTGCCGATCAATTGGATGTCGTCCACCAGGAGTACGTCCGCGGAGCGGTAGCGATCGTGAAACTGCGGCATACGGTCCAGCCGGATGCACGTGATCATGTCGTTCATGAACCGCTCGCTGGAGGTATAGATAATGCGCATCGACGCATGGTTGTTGATGAGCGCGCGGCCGATCGCATGCATCAGGTGAGTCTTGCCCATCCCCACGCCGCCATAAATGAATAGCGGATTATAGCTGCGGGATGGGTTGGTGGCGACGGACCGTGCCGCGGCGTGCGCGAACTGGTTGCATGCCCCAACCACGAAGCTGTCGAACGTAAACTTGGGATTCAGCGGGCTGACCGGCGGCGCTTCAAATTCGGTGGGCTCCCGTGACGAGGGCAACGCGTACTCCACACGTTCGATGGCCAGCCCGAGCCGCCGCGCCATGAGGAGCACTTCCGTGGCGTATTCCGCCTCCATCCAGCGCTTAGTGCCTTCATCGGGAACCCCGACGACCAGGGTGATGCCGTCGATCCCCTTGTATTCTATACGGCTAATCCAATTCTGGTAGCTCTCGGGACTCAGTTTGGATTCCAATTCTTTTTTTATGCGATCCCAAGGATTCATATCTAGCGCTTGCCTGCAAGGAGTGCCGATAGGGTGGGCCACCGACCGAACCTGAGTCTAGCATACCCCGGTCATTTTCCAACAAGAAAATAGCGGCTTTGTTTCGTTGCGGTTACAGCTGGTTTGACAGGAGCGTCGACGGTTCACGATAATGGTCTCTGGCGAGCGGGAGTAACTCAGTTGGTAGAGTGCGACCTTGCCAAGGTCGATGTCGCCGGTTCGAATCCGGTCTCCCGCTCCAACTTCCTATTTCCTATGAAGAAGTTCTCGCTCCTTTTGGTTCTGTTCGCCTCCTTCGCGTTCGGCCAGTACAAGATGGAGCCGGCCGGCGCCCCCCCTAGCGACCTGCCGCCCGCGTTCGCCTCGATGCTTCAGCCGCAAGGCTTTAGGATACTGGGACCGGGCGGATCGGTATACTGCGAAGTATGGTTCCGCACACAGGTCAAGAGCGGGCCAAAGTCCACCGACGATGCTGTGACGCTGACAATTCCGCAAGGTGCGCTGCTGGGTGCGATCCGCTTCGCAGGACCGGCGCAGGACCGGCGCGGGCAATCCTTGAAGGCTGGAACATATACGTTGCGTTACAGCCAATATCCCGTGAATGGCGACCATCAGGGCGTGGCGCCTCAAAGGGATTTCGCGTTGCTGGTGCGGACCAGCGACGATAGCGACCCCAGCGCCACGCCGGGCTTCGATGCATTGGTGGCGCTGAGCGCAAAGGCATCCGGCACGCCGCATCCCGCCGTCCTGAGCATCTGGGATTCCGCAAGCGACAAGTTCCCCAATTTTAGCAAGCAGGGGGATCATGACTGGGTTCTGGATACCAAGGTAGGGGACGTGCCGATTTCGATCATTCTAGCCGGGAAAGTGGAAGGTTAGCACAGGCCAATTCGGCTATTTTGCAATTGGCGTTTTTTGCGGTATGCTGGAAGCCGTGGCCAGTTGCGTCTGACCCCGGTTTTCGCGCTGGTTTACCGGCGCTTAAGCCAGATCACCAACGTCTTGAACCGGCCCACAAAGGGCAGCCGGAAATCAAGCAGCAGAAGAAACATAGAGCGTTTCCTCCTTTCTAGCTCCAGTGGAGGGCCGGGTCCGAAGGCCGGCTCTCCCGGTATGAAGCTCCACGGTTTCACCCGGTCGCCCGCTCACTCCACTTTCTGCCAGAAACCCGAAACCAAACTCTAAAAGGGACGCTTGCTGCGGCGATATTGCCCTATTTGGCCTATCCACTTGACTTCCGGAGCGATCTACTATATCTTGATAGAGATTGGTATATTTGCCCAACCTCGAAGCCGCAACCGCTGCAGAGGCGCTCTCCTGGGCCCTCTCCACCTACGGTGATTCGCTCGCCATCTCCACCAGCTTCCAGAAGGAAGGAATGGTGGTGATCGATATGGCCACTCGCATCAATCCAAGCGTGCGCGTCTTCACCATCGACACAGGCCGCCTGCCCGAGGAAACCCACCAGATGGTGGAGACCGTGCGGCAGCGCTACGGGATCCCGGTGGAGATTGTCTTCCCGGAGGCGTCGGACGTGGAATCCATGATCGCGACGCATGGTCCCAACCTGTTCTACCGCGAAGTGGCGCTGCGGCAGCTTTGCTGCCACATCCGCAAAGTGCGGCCACTGGAGCGCAAACTGGCCACGCTAAACGCCTGGGTCGTCGGACTGCGCCGCTCCCAGATGCAATCGCGCGCTGACATTCCCAAGGTGGAAAGCCGCGATGGCATCGTGAAGATCAGCCCGCTGGCGGATTGGAGCAGGCAGGACGTGGAAGACTACATCGTGCGGCACGACGTTCCAGTCCATCCGCTCTACGCTAAAGGCTTCCCCAGTATCGGCTGCGGACCCTGCACCCGGGCAGCCTTCGATTGCGAAGACGAGCGCGCCGGCCGCTGGTGGTGGGAGCAGGATGCGGTGAAGGAGTGCGGCATTCACATTGCGCCCACCGGCCAGGTGATTCGGCAGGTAGACGCGCTTCTCTCGGAAATCCGTCCGGCAAGCTCCGCTAGAGTTTAATCCCTGACACGAAGGACGTGTCGAGAAGAGTCTCGACACGGTACGCAGAGTGCGTGCGCCACGTGTGCGGTATTCTGGAACTTATCATGCCGGTTCCCACCCCGGGGCGTGAGGGCGAAGCCGCGTCGCTGGTCCTCCAGGAGCTCTCCGCACAGACGGACCTTTCGGCTTCCGCCGGAGTCCCACCCCCAGGCGAGTTGCACGGTTTCAAACAAGCCTTCCGCGCGTTGCGCCACCGCAATTTTCAGCTGTTCGCGGCCGGGCAAATCGTTTCGTTGGTCGGCACATGGATGCAGACCGTGGCGCAGGCCTGGTTAGTCTACCGGCTGACGCATTCGGAATTGCTGCTGGGCACGGCCTGGTTCTGCACCCAGATTCCGGTGTTTGCGTTCGGCGCGCTGGGCGGGCTGGCGGCGGACCGGTATTCGCGGCACCGGCTGGTGGTGGTCACGCAGATCCTTTCCATGTGCCAGGCGCTGGTGCTGGCGGCGCTCACCCTTAGCGGCAAGGTTCAGGTCTGGCACATACTGGCGCTGGCCATGGTGCTGGGAACCATCAACGCATTCGATATGCCGGGCCGCCAGTCGCTGATCATCCAAATGACCAGCAAAGAGGATCTGCTGAATGCGATCTCGCTGAATTCGGCGATCTTCAATGGCGCGCGCGTGGTGGGACCGGCCGTGGCGGGATTGTTGGTGGCGGCTTTCGGCGAGGGCGTCTGCTTCCTGTTGAACGGCGTCAGTTTTCTGGCGGTGATCGGCTGCTTGCTGGCGATGCGGCTGCCAAAGTTCCACCGCGGCGCGCAGGATTCGCCCTGGGCGCACCTGGCCGCAGGCTTCAGGTACGTGCATGGCCACCGCGCCGTGCGCACGCTGCTGGGGATGATGGCCGCCGTCACCATTGCGGGCATGCCCGCAGTGGTCCTGATGCCGTTCTTTGCCGACGCCATCTTTCACCGCGGCTCGCGCGGTATGGGGATCCTGATGGGCGCGATGGGCGCCGGAGCGGTGGCTGGCACGCTGGTGCTGGCATGGCGGGCGCGCGTATCCACCTTGCCGAAAGTGATCTCCCGGAGCGCGCTGCTGCTGGGCGCGAGCTTCTGTTTTTTCGCGTGGTCCAACGTTTTCTATTACTCGCTGGCGGTTATGCCGCTGATCGGATACAGTGTGATGCGCCTGATGGCCTCGGCCAATACCTTGATCCAGACCTTGATTCCGGATGAGTTCCGCGGACGCACCATGGCCTTCTACACCATGACAGTCGTCGGCCTGGGACCCTTCGGCAGCCTGGCGGCCGGGGCGCTCGCGCACGCTTATGGCGCGCGGATCACCGTGCTGGCCGGCGGAGCGCTGGCGATGATCGCCGCCGGCATTTTCAGGATGAAATGGCACGTGTTTCAGGAGGTGAGGTAGCGTGGCGGCCCGCGTGAAGGCGTTGCTTCTGGCTGCCCTGCTGGTGGGGGGCGCCGCCGCGCAATCCGGCGTGGACGTTAGCCAGGCCCGCGAAATCTTCAGCGAGATTGGCGGCATCCTGCAGGACCTGCATGAAATTACCGGCTTCAAGATTAAGCATCGCGTGCCGGCCGAGATCATCACCCGCGATAAGGTGAAGGAGTTTCTCGAACAGCGAATGAAGGAAGCCAGTTCGCCGGAAGAGATCCGGGTAGAGGCGCTGACCCTCAAGAAGTTCGGACTGGTGCCGCAGGATTTCGACCTGGCGAAGAATACCATAGACCTGCTGACGGAACAGGCGGCGGCATTCTACGATTTCCATAAGAAGCGCATGTTCATCACCGATTGGACGCCTTCGGCTACACGCGAACCCGCCCTGGTTCACGAACTCGGGCACGCGCTGGCGGACCAGAACGTGAACCTCGACAAGTTCATCAAGCAGGGTCAGAAGAGTGACGACGGTTCCATGGCGCGACTGGCCGTCATGGAAGGACAGGCCTCGTGGCTGATGGCCGAGTACCTGGCGCGCAAGGCGGGTCAATCGCTGGCCACCTCGCCGGTACTGCTGGAGACCATGGCGCATTCGATCGAATCCGGCGCCAGCGAGTTTCCGGTTTTCGAGAGCGAGCCGCTTTATTTGCGGGAGACGCTCACATTTCCCTACAGCCAGGGCTTGCTGTTTCAGAATGCCGTATACGCGCGCCTGAAGCAGGCGTCGTTCGAGGAAGTATTTCGCAAGCCGCCTGTGTCCACCCAGCAGATCCTGCACCCGGACACCTATTTTTCG